>Ga0160505_100009_pt1 | contig 205502 bp, 221 predicted proteins | sample DIDeMG_FD_108225 | JGI IMG/M metagenome (GOLD analysis project Ga0160505, IMG submission 108225) | Enriched chicken feces microbial communities from UW Madison campus, WI, USA - DID2874_E49_Stillage MG | ecosystem: Host-associated > Birds > Digestive system > Large intestine > Fecal ... | reverse complement strand
CCCGGCTGGAAGCTTCGGAGTAAAGGGAATGAGCTATCTGAGCTTCTTAAACGGCATAACCTGCCCTACCGTGCTAAACAAAGTCTTCTGAACGATGAAGATGAGGAAGACACTGTGGACGATGCCGGTATGCTCAGCAAAAATTCCCTTTTACGGGCATTTAAAGAAATGTGGAATGAGCTTTATCCAAATGAGACTAAAACCCGTTACTGGACAGGGCACAGCGTTCGTGTAGGCGGTGCGATACAGCTGGATATTGAAGGTTACTCGCTACCACAGATTATGGAAATGGGGAACTGGTCGAATGAAGAAATGGTTATGCGCTACATTCGCAATATTGAAGCTGGTAAAAAAGCCATGATCAAGCTTATGCGAAATGCCTTTGATGAATAGCGCCCTCACGGGCGCATAACTTTATTTTTTCTTGAACGGGTTAAGTCTGGTGAGATTAGAGAGTGCCCCTCCCGGAGGCAAAATTCCCGTCCTTTTATATTTGTACACGCCATTTAATTTCATTGTCTGGATTCCAAGATTAATAAGCGTGACAAGTTTAAGGGTATACAGGAATGTAAATTGGGGAGCAACCTGAATAAAAACTAATAACAAGCCTGCACACATTACACGTAGCCATGCCGCGTACTCCATGCTCAGCGGACGCTTGAAATAGAATCTTTCGAGCAAATCAACTGTCTTATTACTGATCCACGCCGCCGCCACTGAGAGTAACAACACGATGCACACCATAATGCCCAGTTCCATTTTCACTCCCTTCTCTTTTAGTCTGTTTAAGTTGAGGCTTAGCCACAGTAGTTTTGTTTTTTGCTTTTTTCTTAGGTTTGGTATGGTGAAACAGAAAACAATCCACCATTACCCAACCATTTTTATATCGAGCCACCAGCATCTTCTGGCTGGGGTAATGAGCATGAAACAGCATTTTCACGTCCATGGTGCCCATCAACGACTGTTTGCGCTTTAGCTCATCCTCAGCCATCTGAAATTCTTGTAAGAATTCTGAAGACAGACGCTGACGCAGAATTCTTATGGCACTGGAGTTTTCATCATTCTTTGCCAGGTGCCCGAAGCGTACAAGTGCCTTGTGGGTTATCTGGATGGGTCCCAGATGAGAGCTGAGCTGTTCGTACTGCCAGAAGTAGGTCAAATCCACCTTAACCCAGCTGATGCTGTCCAGCAGAGCCTCGTTCATGATGGTTCCGGACATAGGTACCATTGTCAGCCTGGCCAGACGCATATGTATGTAGTCCGTAAGCAACCTCAGCGACTCAGGAACGTTTTTATTGAGTAGGAGATGCTGAAGCACCGGGGTTGCGGTCTGCCAACACAGATTGCGCCCGTCAGGCAGGAAAGCAAACTTTTGATCGTCAGGCGCAGAGTTCGAAGCGTTTTCCTTACGAAGCAAAAAATAATGGCCGCACAGCAGCTCTGCTCTTACCTGGTCCTCGTCAGGGTCATGTCGGGCTTTACTTAGATCAACGGTTAGCACAACGCGGTTAATCGCATCAGCGTGATATTTTTTTACCCAGACGCAGACACGATAGAGACGCTCATCGATTTTCTGGCTGGCTGTGGAAATCCATTGCATTGTTGTTCCTTAATTTTCGGGGCTGACAATGAAAATGCCCAGCTCAGCCCCCGGCACGAGTTCTGTATATTTCAGGCTCAGCTTCCGTTGGTTGGACGGACCCTGGCTGTTTTCAGGAGCCCAGTCAGAGAGCGTTTTTAATTGAGGTATGTTGCCTGCTGCGAAAATGGGCAAGGATGCTTTTACTACTGAATAATCAGTCTCAGCATATTTATTCCCGTTTCGTTCCTGCCCTTCAGGCCTAAATGCAAAAATGTGAGCAATCGGAACAGGGAAAGAGTTAGTTCGACAAAGGCGATAAGATTCGCCCTGCTTCAGTGGGTGAAATTCAAGACGGTGTAAAGCCTTATCGATATTAGACACGACATTCAAATTGGTAGTTGCTACATTTTTTACTTCTGAGGCTCTCCTGCGCTCCAACAAACTCACAAGTTGCTCTGCTGTTTTAACTTCCTGGTTTCGGTTTAGCCGCCATGAAAAAGTAACTTTTTTAAGCTGGGACTTGATGAAAAGGATATTTCTTGTTGAGTGCATAGCGACAAGGCCCGGGAGCTTCTTGTGCACTTTATCAAAACGGACATTCTTTTTATTATCGATACGCCTCATTGCCGCAGCAAAATCATTTTTTGCTTCGTTTATAGAAGTGATCAAGCTTTCGAGAAGATCTGCTCTTTCGGGGACAATGATTAGACCCGGGTATTTAGTGGTTACTTTGGTGGAATCATGACTTAATGACTCTATGTCATCCACACAGATGTCAGTAAGTGCCTGAATAATTTCCTCAACCGAAGCATCGTCTTTAATACTAACCCTGATGGGTTTAACCTGCTTCAGGCGCTCTTCTGTTCGAGATACGGTGGAGACAGTCATCAGGTTTGCCATCATCGGGGGGGTGTTCGAAAGAAAACACTTGAGCGAGTCGATGCGTTCCAGAATCTGGTCACGAAAATAGGGCAAATCGTCATAACTCATACGTTTCTCCAGGCTCATGTTATTTCCAATCAATTTTGCTGCCCAGGCTGACCTTGCAGAACATAAATGTCATGTAAACCTCTAAAGAAGTCATTTTGAAACAGCTTTCACAGCATGCGATTTATGTTCGATAGGGCTCATGAACAAAGGATGATAATGGAGACGCCATGGATAGTGGATAGTCTTACCCACCTGGGTGATCCGATTGAGGCGAAAACGACCATTTATACAGTCAACTGACCAAAGCCCGGGAGAAACTAACCTCTTCCAGCGGTAAAAAGAGAAACCTGCAACACAGAGGTCATGCTCCAGGAAATGTTGAGTTTCGACGACGCGAACTTTTATCAAAAACCCCAGCATTGGCGAAAACCAGATCAACAACCATGTTGGCGGCAGGATGACTTTGTTCAGGAGATGATCTGTCATAAGCAAGGCAGATAACATCAGAAAACTGATAGTCAACCACAGGGCCATCCAACCGGCCCATACGCGGCTCTGACAGGGTTTCCATTCGAGAAGAAAAAGTTTTTTATGCATTCTGCCCCGCCTAATTTTAATGTATTGCCGAAGTATGCTGCATCATGATGGTGGTGCGGGGAAAGATTTCAAACTTCCACAATTCTGAAGCCGTGTTCCAACCATGAAAGATCCCGTCTCCACAGCGAGTGTTAAAAGCAAGAATTTCATCCCTGACCTGGTAAGCGAGCACTTCTGGCATATCAATAAACTCAGGTAAGGAAAGAAGAATTCCATGGATAACTTCTCCGGTTAACTTACTCATAACCTCTTCCTCAGACAGGGCAGCGTCCGGGAACAAACACAACGGAAGTGAAAAACAACATAGGTCAAGACCAATAGCAGCCCTTCCTGCGTCGTAGCCTTCTTCATTAACGACAAAACGAAAGAATTTTTCTGTCTCACCCCGTAATGATGACGGTCCTTCAGACGGAACTTCAATACCACTGAAGACTTTATCGGTCCAGTTGGTAAAAGGACTGGTGAAAACCCAACAAATTAAGGATAACGCCAGCTCTTCCTTAAACATACGTTCAGTGCCGGTAGTTCTGGAAAGTTGCTTTTGAGTACTCATGTTTTACCTGTTGCATGAAATTATTGATGTTATATAAACACAACCGGCATTTTATCTAATAGGTTTGAAAACACTAAAAATCGCAAATGCTGGTACCTTTCTGTTTTAAGAGATTTTCAAGGTAAAGTGAGGCTAGATCAATTGGCTGGTTCTCTTCAAGACAGGCTCGCACAAGATCTTCAATAGAGACCGAATCAACCCCCCTTCCCTGTAAAATTTCTTTAGCAGATGCCAGCGTTTTATGAACGCTTCGACTTAGTTGTAATCTGACTTGTGTGCGGGTATCAAAAAGACAATCTTCTGTGACACTTTGTGAAACGGTTCTACTCATTGAAAAATCACTCCATTTCTGGGATCGAATGAAAATTAACAGCTATAGATGTATCAGGTTTCCCATTTTCTACGATACTCAACCACGTACGCGCTGAGATTTGTTGTTCACAGACGAGTATGTAACCTGTTCCCTGTTGATGATGTAGCTCAAGAGCTTTTAGGATAGGCCCTGAATGAGGTCCGAGAGCATCACGCGTGTGAATAAGCGTTTGCTCTGGCAATACGTTGCTAAGCATAGACAGCAGAACATTACGCTCATCCTCATTATCCGACAAAACAAGAATTATACGAAAACCCGTTTTTATACGAAATCTGATTTCTGAAACTAACTTTCTTAATCTTAATTTATATATGACCAGGCGGAATCGAGTCATCAGTAAAGAGACCACTGTGAAGATAACGATTACTGCGCCATATTTTGACCTGTAGAACCACCAGTTAAGGCCTCCAGCAACTATCAGGATTAACATTAAAATTAAACTCCCATAGAAAAAAAGTGCTGGGTAGCGAGTTGTCTTTCCTTCAATTAGTGCTGAGGCAAATATCAAAATGGATATTCCGTAAATTACCCAGTCAAAAATACTTTCTCCAATCATTCTTTAGTGAACATCCTTAAAAGTGGAAATGTAGGTTTATGGGTTTATGCATTTTCCTGATGGCCTTGACAACCAAGGATTTCACAGAAATTGTCACAGTGTGAAGCTGTAACAAAGCGCTCTCCACGTTCGAATCGCTCAACCAAATCCTTTCTTACTTCACTTCCAGGTTTCTGGAAGATGTACTCAAGCTGGAGATCCTCGGCCGTTGAAAGTAGTCGTTCTATGCTGAAATCAACATGGTAAAAGCAAAACTGATTATCAACCGGGGGAAAGTTGCTTTTGGTACTATTCTCGTTTTTGGATTTTAGTTCATTCATGAGCTCTCCTTGGTTGAGAACAGTATACAAATCTCTTTAGGGATTTTTTTTCGTTAATAGCACTTTTTTGAGTTTAAAGAGTATGTTCTTACCAGAGCATTAGAGGCTACGAAAAGGATAATGGAATTAGAAAGATAGATTTTAAGTGGTGATGTAAGGTGGGATAGGTAGAAGAGGAGTAGACGCTTGTAAGCGAGGCAAAAAAAAGGCACGGAAACCGTGCCATAAGAGTATGTGAGAAAAAATCAAAATCAGGGAAAGAATCAAGCAGCTTGTGAAACTGAATCTCCAACTGCAAGATTTAAATTTCTTAGGTTATCGAAAACTTCAGATACTAAGTCATTACGGTCGTGGATTTTAATCCGCCCACCGGTTAACTCTGAAACATAAACGGTATGGCAGAGGTCAGTAACCACTTCGCCGTATTCATCAACGACTTCCAAAGATGCAATCATCGGAATATAAGAAGCCGCAGCATAGCTCTCATAAATACTTATTATGGAGTCATTGTTGCGTCGAGAAATTACCCTACCAGAAGGTAAAGCCTCATCTTCCATATAGCAATCAGATAGGTCCTCACAGAAGTCATTTTCTTTAAGTGAAATATTAAGGGTCAATTCACTGTTGATAGAGCGTGAATAAGAATATTCACTCAGTTTATAGCAAGCCAAACTTATATCACTAAAAGTTTCATAAGCTTTATAGAGGCTCGATGTTATAGACTCAGATACAAATGTTATTAGTCCAATAAAATGAGTATCCCAGAACTGTTGCAAAGCAAAACGGGCAATCATAACCTGACCATCAACCTGCATCAGTCTGTTATATTCATCCCGGTCATAACCTTTCGACTGAGAAACATCATTAGACATGCTAAGAACTTCACTACAAACATCATCATATTCAAAACGGCTAGTTGCAAAGTGTTTTCCTGAAATCTCAAGGTACTGACCAGAGACTGCGTCAAACACCTCAAGAAAGTAACAGAGTCGCGATTTTAAAGATTCTCTGTTTAAAGCTTCTATTTCATTCTCAGAGATACTATCGACATATAAATCAACAGCATTCTTGAGTTCAATAGCTTTGATATTACAGGTAAAAGAAAGCTCGTCACTTTGACAATGGCAAACACTTAATACTATATCCGCCTCATCAAAATCTATGCCAAGATAGCTCAGAACTGCTCGGACATAGTTTTTATCATCAGATGAATGTGTCATATACACTACCTCAAATTTGAGAGGAAGTGCCCCAGAAGGGAAGCGACTTCCCCACTGGGTTAGATAAAAGTTTGGTTAAGCTAAAAGAAGATGCCAGCGACAGATTTTACATTGTCATAGACAAGTGTCTTCAGCCAACCAAAGTTACTTTTTTGGACTGAAGCAAAAGGATCATTGAGACGCGTTACGAAAATCGTCAAAAGCTTCAGTTATTAGTAATGTGCGATCAGTTACTCTGTATCGGTCATTACTTTCGAGAGATACGTAAGTTGAATGCGAAGAATCACAGACAACACGCCCTCTTTTATTGATCAATCTTACTTCCATCATCACCGGCACATTGATAATTGAAGCAACATCGGTATAGAGGGATATGAGGGCATCATTGTCACAATATAACGCCCCGTTCCCATCAAATGTATCGTTAAACTTAATATATATATCTGGCATATTTGCCGGATAATCATCAGTATTGAAATCAATGCATAACTTTAAGTCATCATTAATACGGCGATTAATCTTATGCTGCCCAACACGTACAAAGCCATGTTCAACAGCTTTGATAATCCTTAAAGTTTCATTAAGACAATCTGTAATTCTTTTCTCGACAAATGAGATAAAGTCACCAAAGTCGGAATGAAAAAACTGTTTAAGTGCAAATTTCGCAACTAACACTTTCCCATCCACCTTCATTTTATCGAGATAAAGATTTCTTATAGCATCAGTAGAAGAATTAGCTTTAGATAACTCTTCACAGTCATTAATAATCATTGAAACAATATCAATAACTTTAACTGGGCTTAAAGTATTACTATATCCGCGAATATCAAACGTAAAAAATCCGAAATTCTTAAATACTCCAAGAAAATAAATTATTTTTTGTTTCAAAAGAATAGAATCGGAGTAAGATGCGTTGTGCTTTATTAGTTCAGATATGTAGAGATCCAACATACAATTTAAATTATCGATATCTACATCGTAATCAAAGGTTACTTTGTCGAACGAAGTATCAGATAATTGAACGGTTATATCGTCAGCGGGAACATTAAGGCCTAAATTTTGATAAAGAAAGGCACTAACAAATTCCACGTGGTCAGATTCTTTAAACATTTACACTACCTCATGACTAAAAAGGAAGTGCTTCCCACCGGGAAGCAAGTTCCCGGATGGGTTAGATTAATTATAAAAGAGTTCTTCAGAAGGTACATGCATTTCTGGTTTGAACTGTTTTAAGGAGTTGTTTATAGCTTTTCGATATAACCCTGAAGAGTGTGGCTTAAACATTTGATATTCCGTAACGAGCAGAGGAGACGTAAAGCATCCTAAGTTCACTAGTGAAATATTTGATGTTTCTTCACAAACATCTAATTCAGCGTATATCCGCCTCTTCATTACCCTGCCTGCTAAATAGCGACGAACATGATTTATAAACTTGTCCGCATCTGATATAGAATTAACTATATAATCAGATGTGACTATCTGATTAGATACAGTTTCAGGTATAGCTTCGGCTATTATTTTTACGTTCATTTCATAATCAACACTATGGAAGCAAGCAAGAATTTGTGGCTTCGCGCTTTCTAAAATCTTTTCAAGAACAGAAAAAATCAGAGAGAACTCGTTTAAAATTCGCTTTTGTATAAGTCCATGTAGATGTTTTATGAAAGGAGAACCGTGTTCAACAAGGCCTAGTATAAGATCCTTAGAGGCCAAATCTGAGCGGTAATAAACGTATTCTAGATTATCCCGGTTAAATCCTTTGATAAGCAAATCAGGCTGCTCTGAGACCAGTCGTAAATGAGTTGAAGCTATAGAAACTTCAAAACGAAAGTTCGCGAGATTTACAGGGCCTGCTTTTAATGTAGCCGCTTCGGAAAAATAAATGAAAAGAGGATGCAAATCATCGTTACCACAGTAAAGATGGTCTGCGCCCTTAAGATATTTCACCAAATGAGGTAGAAAAGATATTACTGGAATATCAGCCACAAATCGAATATGCCGAAATGGTTTTGAATCCAAATATATATTTTCCACTACAGCGCCAACAAAACCCATTTTAACAAGAATAGATTCAACTAACTTTTGTATCGCATTCATTTAAATACCCTCTTAATAGAGGGATTTCTCCCAAAGGGAGAAATCCCTATGGGAGAAAATAATTTTAATTAATAATTGTAGCGAAGCGCATGTTCTTTTTCACTAAGATGGTTTTCATATTCCGACTTACCAGAACTTAAACACTCTTTGAAAAAGACCTTTGAAAAATTCTTCAAGTCACTTCGGTTATTAATTTCTTTGTCAGACATCAACTTAGCTGAGTGTGAGGTATCCACAGGCCCCAACCACCATTCATATTTAATATAAACACAATTGGTTTTTGTATGTCCATTTAGAAATCGTTTTGCATTTCTAAGTATTTTTCTACAACCGTTAAGGTCTGAAAGTAAGATATCTGGAGCAATGAGCTCTTCCAGAATATGACCAGGTAAGCCTTTCCTAAAAAGCTCAACATCGTAACTACAATACCAGTCACGATAATTAAAAGCTTTAATAAGTCTTTCAGGTGTATCCAAAGATATCTTATTCAGGATTTTTAATGCAAAGCATACAGCATCTTTTAACAACTCGTGCACCTCAACATTGATAAATGAGAAAAACGAGCTTAATTCTTTCTCTAAGGAATTATACAACTTACCGTAAATATCCTGAGAAAAAAGATACTGCAATCTTTCTTTATTATAAGTGCAATTCGAAATTGAATAGACTTCTCCTCTTTCGATTTTGCACCCTTCCCTTAAAACTATAGGAAACCTCAAATGGTTAACAATGAAAGAATGATTCTTTCTTTGCTTCAAAGCATCTAATTGAAATTTCGTAATTTCCTCCAGATTTGCATCTTCAAAACCTGGAAAGGGAATATCACAGAAACAAGAACTATATGCTTTTGCTGATTCATACATAAACTCCAGTGAAACATCAGCATCAAAAGACATACCAGAGAACATGCCCTGCCCATTGTCTAAAAATGTAATGTTTTTAACCTGTATTTTTTTATGTTGAACAACCAAAAAGGCATTAATGATTTTTTCGATAATTTTCATGTGATCCTCTCTCAATAAAAAAAGGGATCACTCCCATATGGGGTGTGATCCCCACATGGGTATAATTTAATTAAAAATCTGTAAGACCTAAATCTTTATTTCTACCACAAACTGTAGAAGATATAAGACGTTTTACTCGCTTTCGAGCACTTCGGCCTGACGTATCTTTCAAGTACATCGGTAATGACAATGATGAGATTTGATTACTTCGCTTATGATGGCAGACTATATAGCCCTGCCTCCACCCCGAACGCACAAACTCACGGATGCGGTTAATATATGCCGAAGCTTGAGATTTTGTACTTATCGATTCAGAACACTTTAAGTTCTGTTCGATAGAGTAAAGCTCAGCCGCCATTAATTTCACCTCATACAGGTCATCCCCATAACTTATAGTTTTCAACAGCTCTTCCTTTTCCCGAATGAAAAATACTTGCTGCATTCCAAGGATCAGGTCATAGGCCTCTCGAAAGAGGTCGATAAGCTTATTACGAACATAAATCATAAACTCCTCAAAGTGCTGAAGCCAGAAATAAGCCGCATTACTTATTTGTGAATTGTGAGAACAAACAAGCCCTTTAGCAAGCTCGACCTCTTCCTCCCGAAAAGTAAAGTTACTTTTCTTAAACCGACTTTGTTCAAAAATGCTTTGATGCATTTCTATCCATACAGAAACAAAACCGAGGGATTCAAATTCTTCGTTTAACAAATGTAAACTTTCGAAGATTTTCTGAATTTCGATCCCGATGTCATATGACAGTGGACATTCTTTTATAGAATAAACATAACCGGGTAGGAAGTGAGATAAATGCTCAGTTCGCAAATATAAACTGAATTTAAGTTCTGTCAGTGGTTGTTTCAAAGATAATTTAGATGATTCGCTTATATTTACTGGTTCAACACCATTTCTAATCAAAATAGCTTTTACCAGGTCCGTAGCTAACTTCATACAGCCTCCAGTCGTTATTGAGGCCTCCCTGATGCAGGTTGGCCATCAGGGAAAATATGTAAATCAATTAGCAACCAATCAGACCGTTGCCATTACATTGTCAATGTATCTGACAAGGGATGGGCGGTCGTCCTGTAAGGCAAAACGGCGAAGGTCATCAAGATTATACGCAGGAAGATAATCAGCGTAACCTCGAATACGAAGGTCCTCAACCACAACTTTTATATACTCAAATCGTCCAAGATTTCCTTTTAATGGGGGTTTTCCTGGACTAGACAGCATATCGTCTGCTTGCTCCCATGTGATTTCTTTAGCTTCACCACTATGTAGATCAAGATGGACATATATGAATGACTTATAATCTCCACGGCAACGAAGATAATATTTCGGATAGAAATATTTGTCACAACGCAACAAACACGTTCCTGAAGGACGAACTACGTACAACAGGTTTCTGTCATTTTCTAATATGCCATGTTTCAAAATCGTTATATCTATCTCATTATCATGCAGCAAATAGCATGACGATGGTTCATTGACGATGCGCGATTTTATAACAGCAGCAAATTTATTAAAAACTTCGTTAGTTTGAAAATTCATTAAAATGCTCTCCGATGTAAAACGACGAGCATCACCATAACGGTAATACTCCCGTTATGGGTTTTAATAGTTTATGGAATAACCATGTCATACAACCGACCATAGCCAGTAGTACCGCACATTTATTTAACTGAGCATGCATCTCAGCCGTGAAAAGACCTTAAAGGCAGGTAATTATCACGAAGGAAAGCGGTTATCTTATCAATACAATTTAAAAAATAATATTGATAAGATAACCCCCCCCGCAAAATGCGGGGGAGTTATCGTTGTTACAGCTGATTAAGACATTCAGGAGCCCAGTGAATCGGGAATCCATCCTGCCCTGTTAACTGGAGAACATCGTTCCAGTCGATACCCTTTTTCCCATCGGGAATATCTTGTGCTGGTTCGAAGACTTCAATTGTCAGCTTTGATGCGGGATATCGTTTAGCCAAAAACTCAACCATGCGGCTTTGAAGTCGCTGAGCAGCTTCGATACCGGCACGAGTGCCTTGTGAGTTAGCAATATCCTTATCCGCCCAGATATAAAAGTTTATATATTTTACATCCGGCGGAGGCAGTAAAAAATCAGGAACAGTAACGTTTTCAAGGCACCATGCGGAGCTGGCTGCCCAGCATGGTGTTGAAGTCGCTTCTACAACAGAAAGCGCGTTCTCGATCCCTTCAGCCACTCCCAGTGTCCAGGTCGAACTACCTGAATCATAGTGAGGGTCAAACAACTGAATTGAGCCACCTGTCATATCGGCAGGAGGCTTCATCATCAGCTTTGGATTTTCTACAGGTGCCTTATCACCGTTTTTGTCTACGTATGTTCTATGGATAGTCAGAGGCCGACCTCGGGTGTCACGATAGATTGCAATCATTCCCGGATAGATAATCGATTTCTGCTTATCTTTATCCCAATAGTAGATCCGGTTATTAAAGCCTAAATCCTTTGGTAAGTGACTCAGTAAGCGGGAGATCCCACGATTACGGAGGTACAAAGCAACAGGAGTATTAGGCTTGATTTCACCGGTATAGTGATACATCACATCAAGTTTTCGCATTCGCTTTGCCACTTCCTCTCGGTCAAGAGTTTCTGTGGCACGAACTGCTGATTTATAGCGTCGTTCATTTTCAATGTCGGCGTCAGTTAACGGAGCATGCAGATCCATCCCGAAAAAATCTGAGAGAATCTTTTTGCAAGTCTGCGTTTTACTTAATTCATAATATTTCGCCAGAACATCAATTCCGTCGCAAAACTCATTTACCGGAAAGTCATTATGGATCGCACATCCGGTATAAAGGTCTTTTTGTCGGAAACGAAACTTCGATTTCCCTGCGCCAGTAAACGGGCAAGGAACCTGGCTCGGGGCTTTTGCACAAGCGTCTTTGAAAGCAGGTATTCTTTCGAATATATACTTCCAGCCAGACACTTCAGCAATTCGAGCATGAACGAGTTTAATAAAGTGTTCAGATACTTCCTGTGGTTTACGACGAAGAGCCGGGGATGCATAAGTCATGATGATCTCTCTTATCTGGCATTGTGAGTTTCTCAATGCCTTCTGCGGTGCAGAAGACAGGGAGAAACCCACAACGCAGAATTTAAGAAAGAGGGCCCGGGGGCCCTCAACATTTATGCTTCAGTCGTGAAGCCATTATTCTCAAGACGCTGTATGTAGTTATCTACAAGTAACGCAGCCTGCTGGCTATTACCCTCCGCTATAGTGACTTCGCGGAAGATTCTTTCCTGAGGGCTCTCATTGCTTATAACTTCACCAACACGTCCGAAAATACGGACTTTATGCATCGCACCGACTTTTTCATGTTCTACACGGTAAGTTTTTATCTGAGTCATATTTTGCTCCTTATTCCTTCATGGAGCAAAAAGACCCACCGGGGCCTTTTTGCCCCGATTGGGTAGAGTTTATTAAGAAAGTATTTGATGAACTAGCTTACTGACTTCAATAGACAATAAAGAAGTATCATCAACTGTTACGAAAGTGTCCGTTTCAAAACCAATTATTTCATCAGTCTTAATACCAACACCAACGATTTCTATTCCATTACATTTAGCCTTTTCCATAACTTCGACGATAGTAAATTCCGATTTATTCGGATAACCATCAGTTATAAGAAAAATTATTTTCCTATCGAATTGGCTGTCAAGTAACAGATCAACAGCTGCCATTAAAGCAGATCCCGTAGGGGTATAATAACCCTTACATCCAAGAGTGAATTTCGATAGAGATTCCTCAACGCTTTGATCAAACGTTTTGATAATCTCAAATTCACTTTCCTTGAAGGGAAAAACTATATTGGAGACATGCATTTTTGACAAACTTTCAGCGGCCATCGATAAAGCAAGATCTGACTTAATGGCATGAATATATCTTTCATCATTAGCCATTGACGCTGAAATATCACGAACTAATACGAGGCCAACATGCCCTCTATTTTTAGATTCGCTTTGAGCTCTGAAGACATCACGAACTCCCATTTGTGACAGAATTAATCGATTTCCATCGAAGGTAATTCCACGCTCATGAGTTTTGTTTCGGCCACGCATTTTAACCTGCTGTAAAACAGACAAGTCGCTACCGATTGAATGACTCAGAGACAAAGCCTCATTGTAAACATTCAAATCGATAAGGAGATCAGGGATATCCCATTCAGAAGCACCGAATTCGGCTTTCACGTCATCGGATACTTTTGATGCAATACCTTCAATCTCTTTAGCCAAAGCATCGTGATAATCTTCGCTATCCTCATCACTGCTAAGAAAGGCATCCAACAAATCTGCCAGTATCTCCCATTGAGCCGATGAAAAGTTACTTTCATCTTCAACGTTAGTCGAACTGGCTTCATCTGATTCACTCTCGGAAGGGTTAATCGCATCAGTATCGTCTTCAATAATGTTATCACCCGTGGGATTGCAACCGGTGGGTTCATTATTTCCCTCGTTATCTTCAGCAAGTTCTGAAGGCTCAGAACATCCCTCTTGAGCAAGATCAGCGTTATCAGAAGTATCTGCCTGACCTTCACTATCGTCCTCAGAATCATCCTCACGACTATCAGTCGACGTAAGCGATTTATCTTCTGATTCGGTATCGGTATCGGTCTCGGATTCATCATATGCCTCCTGCTCCTCCTGCTCTGTCTGCTGCTGTTGTTCCTTTGCCTCATCCCGCAGTCTCTCTAAAAGAGCCAGGGTCTTACGAGCAAGGGATTCACAGCCCTGAGTATTTTCACAACCAAGAGCATCATGAAAAATTTCCTCAACATCAGAAATTACTGGAGAAAGTATCTTTTGGGCATAGTCAAAAAACGGATCGAGGGTTTCTTTGTGACCTACCTGCTGAAGGACTTTTACTCGCAATGAGTTAAGCAGATACCACTCAATAAATAGGACAGGATTTTCCGGACGAGAAGATATATCAGGAGTCATCCTTCCGGCTTTAACCATCAGTGCGTAAGTGGCTGCAAGCCGCCGCTTTGCATCCGGATAATCGTTACCAACCTTCTCTTCCATCTGTACATCATCGAACAGATTTATAAGCCCGGTAAGACGTTTTGCCCTGCTATAAGCTTTACGTTTCTCAGCGAGGCTCTCAAACTCTGCATTCATTCCGTCATCGAAGCGTGTAAACCCTTCAGATGACATGAGAACACTATTAAAGGCGTCACTGTAAACCTCACTGACGGTATAGCGACCATGACCAGCTTCATGACAGGTAAAACCTTCAATCAGACTGACAAAGTCATCATCGCTATAATCGCCGTTTGGTAAAACACAAACTTTATTGACAGGATCAAAATACGGTCCTTTGGTATTGTCGTCTATTACAACTCTTACATCGCCTAAGCCGCTAATGACTTTTGCTATATTCTGTAAACGCTTAATATGGCGCGGCGATGATTTAAGATCTAATTTCATAGAATACCTCTTTATAAAAAAGGGGTACTCACCCAGATGGTGAAGTACCCATCTGGGGTTTTTAATAAAGCAAACAGTTACCAGCCTTTGAGCTCGATATCAAAACCATTTTCAGCATTGTCTTCCTGTTGCGAAACTGATTTCTCAGGTTCAGCTACAGGAGCAGTGTTTGAAAACGTGCTGTTTTTTATATCGTTCTCTACGACAGGTTCAACCTGAAACACATTTGTTGAATCTAAAATAGCTTCAATACCTGTGTTCTGTAGCGCGTTCGGTTCTGTTTGTGAGCTTTGATTAAATGATCTGGTAATAGATTCCAACCAGTCAGTAACCTTTTGCTCTCCTGAAATAATACGCTTTAACATTGAAGCATCACTCATGAAATAAAACCACTGCTGTAACACCGCAACGTCGCGAGGTTCAGAAATGGCACCTTTAGGTAAATTATTCATTATGTGTTTTATAGCTTCTGCAAGTACTGCCGCCTCTTTATGTATAAACATGAAGCTAATGATCTTATTTTGCATTTGCTTCAGTCGGTCAATAGTACTTGAGCGCAAATTATTATTTTTACTAATTTTTTCATAAACCCTCATTGCTTCTTCTGCCAGATCTGTTATCAATTGTTCCTGATAGTAGTCCTGGGTTTCATCACCTTCAACGCTAATAGGCGTAAAAGGAATAAAGTGAGCAATATTAAATCTAAAGGATTTTATGAAATCATCTTTAGTTAATTTCAACTGATCAATCAAAGAAGACATTCTTGGGCTTCTATTTTTTTCAGCCTCAATATGCATCTCATAATTGTCTACAACGTTTTGAATACCTGCCTGAAACTCTCGTTCAATCTCTTGGGCCCCTTCCAGAAACTCTTCCATACTGGAAACTGGTAAAATCCACATATTGCTATAGCGGATGCACAAGCGTGAGCAAAGGGTTGATATTCTGCTGGTAATCGTACTTTTGAAGCTAAGGGCTTTTATGTCAATCCAACGTACTTCGCTTTTAGATACGCTTTTTTGATCCGTAATATCATCTCCATCATAAGACAAATCGATTTTATCGGTTCGACGCGATCCTTGACAGCCACTTATTTCAATTTTTGTTATAACTGCACCTTCCAATAAATCTGGATATGATTTTGCAAAATTCTCAGAGATTTGTTTTGCAGATACTTTGTTAAGCATTGAAGTATTTAAAGTCATGGGTTTCTCCAAAAAAAAAGGGGAAACCCTCCCCAACGGGAAAGATTTCCCGATAGGGTTGATATTAAAGCTTCTCTGGTGCAATTAAAAGAATACCGGGAAACTCAGCGGCAACATCATCATTGCCCATTGCTCCCTGATACATATAACCTTTTAATTCCATTTCTTTAATTAGACCTTCCATATTTATTTTACCATCATGATAAAACAATAAAGAATAGTCGTTATTCAGTTGCATAAGTCCAGTAAAATTAGTTCCGTTTTTTGCAATAGCAATGGTAGCAGCACCATCCGTACTTAAAAACGCACTAAATTCAAGATGGGATAACTCTGAGATACAAATATCAGAGGTTTCATAACAAATCCCATCTAACTCGACTTTTTTGCTGTGAAATACTCCAGCGATTTATCCTTGTCTTCGCCAAGAGAAAGATCTATAGCTTGAAGAACAAGATCGACCACATGTAAAGGTAAAGCAGAAGCAAAAGCTATTTTGAAAGTGTCAAGAAGACTAAAGGTTTTTAACGTCATCGACGTGCCAACCCAAGCTACTAATTGACGAATATCCATCACACTGTCTTCTGTACCAGAGTCATTTACTGCAATCGCTACTCTTACGAACTTCTCAATGACCTGAAAAGGCAAAGAGCTATATCGTTTAGTAAGCACATTGGTTAAAGCAACTTTGTCGGGCTTCTCCATTTCAACTATCAAGAACCGCTTTATAAAAGCTGCATCTTGACGTTGAGAAGAAACGAACCGGCGAGCGCCTCCACTCATGTTTGTGTTTGCAGTACCAATAAATCGCGTGTAGCCATTAGCAGTTATAACCTCACCACCATTAGCACTGAGTGACCAGGGCTTACGTTCAATGGGCATGTGAAGTTTTGCTGCCGTATCAGGATCGATTTTGTCCACTTCATCCAGAAGAATGAGGTGACCATTACGAAATCCCGTTACCAAATCGCTGTGTACAAAACCTGTATTACCACCATTAAGACTGCGCTCACCTTCAAGCTCATCAACTCGAATATTGCTGTTGATCTGCTTAATTGTCAGCGGCCAATTCATCATGTGGCTAATGTACATTACCATTTCAGTCTTGCCAGAACCGGACTCACCTTTAAGACACACACTTAAATCTATATCCGGACTGATAAGCAGTTTAACCACTTGTTCAAGTATTCGGGGATTTGGTATGTAGTCTTTGTTCAGCGGAGCTCGATACGAGGTTTTAGTTTTGAAAACAGGCACAGCCATCTTTGGATCCATTTCTGGAATACCAAAAAGGTCCTTTGCTAGAACTAAAAGATACTCATCTTTATCCACATAATGTTTTAACTTTATAACATCCGGGGAAAGAAGAGCTTCTAATTTTTCATAAGCATCAGAAGATGTTTCATTTAACTTCATAGCGGCATTAGACATTTTTAACTCCGGTAAAATGCAAACACCGCCCTCTGGCAGATGTTTGCCAGTGGCATTTTATTTGAGATTCATTTGGCAAATAGTTGCCATCAGTTTCCTGATTTGAGGCACATTATAACCAAGATGATTTCCCACTATTTCAAAAGCTTCAGACATGATCCATTCAAAATGATTTTCGAATATTGGATTTATTTCTAACTTGCCAAAAGCGTTTCGTTTAGTTAACAGATCACATGAAACAAGCTCGTCAAACAACTCTAATGTGGATTTAAAAGCTTTTATGTAAACATCCATAATTTCCCTGTCAGTCCATTTAACAGCCAGTTTTTTTTCTGACATTAAATAATCCTGATCAAAGAAGATGTCCCAGCCCATATCGTCATTGCAATCATGCAAAATGATTTCATCATCATTCCTGCATTCAGCTAATTTCGTGTTTTCACTAATCGAACGATGCGAATGATAATAGAGCCATGATTTTAATTCCGCTCTAAATTCACATGCATCAAGTCCATGAGATAAACAAGTGTATTCAAATGATTTTGACATATACCACCGTGTTTCAGCTTCTAAAAGTGGATTCACTGTGATATTACCATTGTCATCTTTGAAGAATAACTTTCTCCTCAACACTAGTTCTTTAATGATTTCCAAAGACTCTTCCATAGCGGATAGAAAAACAACATACACATCCTCAGGGGTCCATTCTATTACCAGACCACCCAAATCTGGGTTATATTCTTCAACCGTATATAGATAATCTGTTTCTGCTGCAAAATTAATTGTATGCAAAATCTGATTTTTAAGTAATTTGGATTTTTCATAAAGGTGATTTTCACGCCTTTCAGAATCATAATTTATCTCAGAAATGTTACTTTCATCTGATTTAAAGTTTAATCCGGACGTGTATGCATCATTTAAATGCTCTTTGGGTGAATCAACTATTTGCGTTATTTCATCTTCATCTATATCGAATATAGAAAAAAAACTAAGTTGATTACTACTTATTGCAGTAGCCCTAAATTTTTGTTTCATGGGGACTCCAAAAGGAGAAATCCCATGAAGGGATTTCTCCCCTTTAGGGTGGGTTTAATGTCAGATCTGATTAAAGCTACTTTGTCCAAAACCTTTTAGAGGTTTAGGTATGTGAGCCAACTTACTTGTTGCTACCACTCTCATGTAGTCAAGAGGATGTTCTCTCCCTTCAATCATAATAGTATCGACAACAATATAACCGGAGACCATCAACTCATCACCCTGATTTATACCAGTGAAACAGGTTGAATACATTTCAGGCGACACCTTGATTTGAACTGAAAATTCTCTCTCAGTGATTTCACCATCAACTTCTGTCTTCATCCTATTTTTGAGCTTTATTAACAAACCTATACTCTGGTCAGTCATTTTTTTCTCCACAGCACTGATAACTATCCCGGACACTTTTACTTCATTGATATATTCAAGATATGACATTTTCCGCTCCTCGATTTGTTCAAAGAGAAGCCCCGTTAGGGTTCCCCCTTAACAGGATTAAATAAATTTATTAGTTACATACATGAACGTGCAGACTACCAAACAGGCAATTCCGGCAATATGTAACCAATTTCTTGTTGGTTTAGTTGGTGCAATCGCTAAAGAGTTCTCCAACTTCTCTGTTACAAGACGTCGATTCTCTGCTTTAGCCGCATCATCTAAATATTGAGTTTCACGCTTAGCGAGAGTCTCAATTTTCGATTTTATTGCATGGTCCCATCCTTTAGTTTCAAAAACGCTTAACTCACTAAAGGTGTGCGTCATGAGATCTTCTGGGAAACCCAGTTTTTTCATTAACGGACGAATGGTATCATACATTTTTTCTACATTTTCGTAGTGGGCCTTTACTGCGACATCAAAACGCTTACGTAAAGTTAATTTTTCACGTTTGCAAATGATGTCCGAAACCCAATTTATTAACTGCTCATTTTTGAGTTCACTGGCTTTTTCAAGTGAGTAATCCAGATTATCCACGTCAAGAAATGAATTTAATCCGTATTTTTCAAACTCCTCAACAAGATATTTATCCAGTTCAGTTAAGCTTTTAAAAAGTGGTACATCTGGGGAAGCTTTAAGAAGCTTATAAGCTCCTTCGAAATCAATTTTCTTGACCACGAGCTCCACAACATCCACATGATAATAGCTTGAATAAGCAGAAAGCTTTTCGGCCAACAAAGACACAGGCTTAAGAGACTTAAGTTCAATGATATTTGGGCCGTCCTCATTCAAAATAACAATCAGTTCATTATCACGTTCTGTATATTTCATCAGAACTTCTAAGAGCTGTTTGTTTAGCGCCTTATCCATCTCTGGAATAATTTCACTAAAGGTTTGATGAAGGGCTTTACTGCGAGCTTTATTTTTAGACATTTGGGGTCACCTATATATAGTAAGAAGGAAGAAACAATTTTTTGTTTCAACACGAAGGCAAAGCCTGTCATTCATCTCCCGTAAGCTATGAACCGCCTGATTTATACTATCTGGCATTAGAAGTACGCAACAAAAATAGCCCCAGGAGGAGCTAAATTAGTTACGGTTTGGTAAATTCAGATTGCCTTTTGCAGGCATGGGAAGTGCACCAGCGACAAAGGTGACATTTTGCCGGTGGTGTCTTACAGCTTGTTTAAGCTGGCCGCTTTTCACGGCTAAATCAACGCTTAACGCGAAAGTAACTTTAAGCAAAGTTACTTAAATTTGGGAGCTGATATTTAAGCTCATTGTCTTTATACTATAGCTTTAAGCATAAGTAAATGCCCATATCGAATTATTCTGTATAAACTGGAGAAATTCGAATATTAGCTGCTTCTTTTATCTTTTCTTCACTGCATTCTCTTAAAAAGAAAGAAGGGTCACCATACCACATTACAAAAAGTTGCTTTTCTGCACGCGTAAATCCAACATAAAGCAAACGTCTTTCTTCTTCTATTGCCTCCTCCCCAACTGATCTTTTACTTGGTATCTGATCCGCATTACAACTCATTATTATTACTTTATTCCACTCAAGACCCTTTGAACCATGCAAGGTTGATAGGACTACTTTCTCTGGGCTGTATTCCTCGTCCTTCTTCCTGGGGCCTAATGACATTGCAGCAGCACGATTGATCATATTCATCCAACCAGTCTTTTCTGCCCACTGTTTACAAGTGTCTAAAGCAATTTTTGTTAAGGTTGCTGTACCTTTATTACTCCTCATCTTGATTGACGACGATTCCATCCATTTAGTAAGGTTGGCGAAACGTTTTGCTATCTCAATTTTATCAGTACTTTCCTGGGTAAAGCGCACGAAGTTTGAATGTAATGTTTTTGTTTCGAGAGAACTGTCCTCCGAGATGGCAAGGTCTCCAAAAGTAACTTTTCTTCCTCTCATACTCAATGCCACTTCATCCAAAACTGATTCCTGTTCTCCAAACAATGCCAATACTCTCTTCATTAAGCGAGGATCATTTGATTGTCGGAAAAAGGCCATAAGGCTTAACACATCGCTTGTTTCTTTTTCATCCCAGAATGATTTACCTCCGTAACGAATTACTGGCTGTTCGATCAAACTTTCTAGCTCATCCAAGTGAGCATTATTGCGGCTTAGAATTGCCCATCCATGTGGATCCTGATTTATAAGGCTTAAAATACCCTGTATCTGTTCCTCCATATCTACATATGAACGAAAAGTGACCTTTCCTCCTCCCTTTTTTGCCGAGCGTAACTCTTTGGCATAACGGTAAACATTCTTTCCTATCAGTGCTCCGGCCACCTCTAAAATTTCAGGTTCACACCTAAAGCATGTGTTTAAGTAAAATATGTTAGGTCTGAAGTGTTTTTCAAACTGTTGAAATATTTTGACTCCTCCTGAGGATCTGAAGGAGTAGATGGCCTGATCATCGTCTCCAACTATACTCGTATAGACTCCAGCTCTTGTATGCAATGCTATCCATGAGAATTGTATAGAGTCAGTATCCTGAACTTCGTCTACTATCAAATGTGTCAAATCTAACGTGCGCATTTTTCCCGAATGCATTTGACCGACAACAAATTTTGAAAGAGCATTGAGGTCGGCCACATGGTCTTTCTGGCATAACGCCTGATAGGTATTAAACAAATGGATCTGTTGTCTGTTATGCCGAACTGAAATCACATCCGTATCCATTTCTCTGCCGATAGCATCAATAACGAATTCAGCTTCAGCAAACTTCATCGTTACACCGGATTCTTTCAAAGCCCGGTGAATGACAGATCTCTGTGCTGGCCCTATCAACATCTTTCCCGGCCAGCGAATCATGTCCAGTTGCTTCTTAACGAGTCCGTGAAAAGTATCCACCAGCACCCGGTCAAGATCCTTCTTGCTCAATCGCTTTTGTAACTTTGCTGCAAGTGCGTTTGTTGCAGCGCGAGTAAAGGTCACCATCCCGATTCTTGCATATGGATACTTTTTGAGAATCGATATAACCGCTTCTATCATGGTGAACGATTTGCCTGATCCAGGCGCTGCTATCACCATATTGTTTGCGCTAGCATTCTCGATAACAGGTCTTTGCTCTTCTGTTGGCTTACCCATTTCAACCTCATTACTTCGTTTTAATAATTATACATTTTTATAAAAGCGCTTTTCTTGTGTACTGCTGGTTCTACTGGAAATCACTTTTTTTCCTTTTTTATGCAATCAGGTTGTTTGTGAAACGCGTGACTATGGAATAATGGTTCCATCTCCAAAAGACATTACAAAAAGGGCTTTAAATGAAACTTTTACGTTTAGTATCTCTGGTCTCTTCTGTCGTCATTGGTTTTTCCCTATCGGGTTGTGCCGGTGACACCGGCACTACGCCAGGCACCGCTCTGAATGCGTACAGTCACGGCCAGTACTGGCATGCTAATGCAAATGATTCTGTCGCCAAGAATGCCTATTCGTTTGCTGGTTTCGACGTTAATTTTAAGGAGCAAGAGGTTACTCCTGGAGGGGATGCCGACAACTTTCTTTCTAAGTATCTCATCAATAGTTCGATGGGCTACGTAACAGGCGGTCTAAAAGGTTTTGGGATCATGAGCCTCGGCTCTTTGTACAGTTCTTCTGACGCCGAATACATCCAGGTCAATCAATACCTAGTGTTCGTCCCCAATCCAAAAAAATTGCCTTACAATGATGAAAGTTTGGTACGTGAAGGAGCTAAGTATGTTTTTGAGCATACAAAAGCAACTCAGGCCTCATTTGGATACAACCCTGAAAAACAGAAAGCAGCTCTGGCCACATGTAAAATTGATATGGCAGTCGTCAATAAATGGAGTACCTGTGATCTGCCCTCTAAGCCTGATGCTGATGTTTTCCCTACAGATTCAATGTACAGCTTTCAGGCGATTCGCCCCGCAACAGGAACCGAAATTCCTCAGCTAAACCTTCCCGCTGGTGATTACGCTGTAATTCGTTATGTGTTCATCCCATTTAAAGGAAACGAAACAAGCGCTGATTTTTCGGGTATCATTTTCCGTTCTGATAGCCCAAATACAACAACTCCAGGGGGTGTTGCAGCCTCCATCAACGGAAAAGATTATTACCTCTTTACCGGTGAATACGGTAAAAAAGGCTTCCCAGAAAAAACATTGAAAGCCAAGTAATTAAAAAAGGGGCCTAACGGCCCCTTCTTCAATATTTCGGCAACTGCTTGCCCGTAACCGGATCCAGCGTAGTTGAACCTACCTCACATATGGCCGGTCGAGGTAAATAGCTACAATCTACATTTTCCTCTTTTATAGCCTGAGCATTTTCTTGTCTGGCCTTTATCATATTTTCTTCACCGCCCATTGCTTCCTTGGTACGTTCTGATGGAAGTTGATAGTTCTCATTCTGGAATGGTAAGTTATCCACAATTGATTCTTCGGAGAATTTTGAATATTGATCAGGAACTTCTCCCACCTGAACTGCATCATTAATCCACTCCGTCAGATCAATTTTATCGAAATCCAGTTGCTGTATTTGCTTTATTGATAGCCCCACGCAATTAGAGGCGACAGGGTCTATTCCTAATTGCGGATAAGCTTGTTGCATAATAACGCGTGACAACATGGAATTATAACAGCACATGTCTGTTGCTTTTTTAACGCATTTCTTTGTGAAACCAACATTCAGATATTTGACGCATCGTTCCGTATCTAATGTAAAACAGGATTTTTGATTCTTATGAATAGAAGCTTCCATCTCTTTCTGGTCGCATGCTACCAACATTTCTAAAAGCATTTTAGTGACCTGATAGGCTGTATAAATCCAACCGATCACGTTTAATGCAAGCATAAAGTTTTGAACCGCAGCCGAGAAGACAACCTCTCCTCCGGTAGTAGCAACGTTCTTAAAGACAAAGTCACGAACTGTATCTGGTAGCAATTCGTAGGCTTTCTTCATTGCCATCTGCTTAAGCTGACCTATACCGAAGCTGGACATTGTTTCCTGTGCCAACTGGCCAGCACCTCCTGCCCCTCCAGAAGTTGCGGAAGACCCAACTGCCCTGCTCAGATTACCAGCGACGTTTTCATATATGCTCGTTAAGGAGCTCGTGACGTTGTTCCACATTTGCCCTACTGTTTTACCAGCTGATGCAGTCCACTCACCGACCGCATTGGACATAGAAGCCCATGTACCTGTATCACCGCCGGTCCATTTTATTAGCTGAGCATTAACTCTGGTCCAGTTAGTGTTTCTGATCATAGATCCGGCAAGCATGATACCTTCAAGTGCTCCTGCGGTTCCCTGCGGTGCTTCGCAGCAGTCCGTCTTTGCCAGGCCATTTACAAAGCCTACTGAACGACCACACCATTCAGGTTTTCCTTCAAAGACAGAACAGGAATTGGCATCGTTAGGGTCTTCGCATTTGGCTTCGCCCTGCATGTACTGAACCATGTTTGAATAAGCCGCAACTTTTCCAAAATCGTTGTTCTCTTCCTTTGGCCCAGTTTCGCATGTTCCTCCAGAACATGGGATCATGCCAACACAGGCATTTGTAGAAGATTCAACCTCACGAACTACATCCTTACCTCTGTCACAGGTGTATTTCTGTTCATACATGTAGCAGCTGTTAGTGCCCTCATCGAACCAACCCTCTGCACATGTTTGTTTATCGAGTACACATGCTGCATCATTTTTATAAGTGCTACATGCATCAGGCATACTCTTAATTTCTTCATAGTTGTAACAGAGGTCCTTTCCATTAGCGTCTTTCATAATTTTCCCACTAGCGTCATAAGAGCAAATCTTGTCTTTAGCCAATGGATCACAAAAATAACCTTCAAGGTTAGTCTTCCAGGTAAGAAAACCTTTATCACCTTCATACAGCGGCTTTGCCATTGAAAGCACGCTTTCCGGAAGCCGCTTTGTGCCAACATCCATATCTTTAAACCGATCGAAACGGCAGAATGTATTCGGAGCTTGTACAGCATCGTAACAACCAGCTGGTTCCTGGACGTGCTTATCTTCGAGCTTCATATTTTCAAAAGTCAGCTCAACCTCAAAATACCCTTCACCCTTCCCACCAACCCATACTCTGGATGCCATTGTCACTTCTCGATCAGGCTCCTCATACACCGATTTTCTGACCTTATCAGTCACATCGTAAACCTTGTCGAGTTTCCACGATTTTTTTAACTCCCAAGATCCCTTAGGAGCCGGATAGTCACTTTCTCGATATGCACCATCTATGTGAGCAAAAATCTGCGTGCCATCAAGTGTTACCCGCATGTGGTCATCCCACTCCGCGTTAACAATCTTTGCTGAGGACAATTTTGCATCCGGATGGAATTTTAATGTCAGTTCGTTATCATATACCCCGTCACTCCAGTAGTTGTCATCACGGCGACCAAACCATATACGCACACAATTATCGCCGCACATCGACATGTCTCCGTTTCCGCCTGAAATGTAAACAGGGACTGAAAAATCACGGGTTATCGTGCAGCTGCTGAAGTTATCTTGCTTAGGCGAGTTACAGTAGAACTCTTTGTAATCAGGATAGTGTGTGGTTACTGTTTTTTTAGAGGTCTCAACATTACAGTTCTGAAGCCAGTTTCCAGTACCAGCAACAGCATTTGTTATCTCATTTCTCCCCGCAGTAAACATGGGATCGTTAGGCTTTATAGATGATGCCGGGTTGTCCTTGTTAGCATTTACGAGGGTGCGGTAGGCAACGCCATCATAACTTTGAGCATCAAATAACTGGCTTTTCCGATTCTTTATATCGTTTACAAAGCCATCCTCATCCCCATAACGATCTGCGGCATTGAACTTAATATCGCTGTGCTTTTGCTCTGAGCTGAAAATCTCTCCGGTATTTGTTTTGGTTCCAGGAGTAGTATTGGGATTACTGCTTATACCAATGTTGCCATTAGCATCCCGAGAGAGCAGCTTTGCCCCTTCCTTGGTATAGTTTGAATTGATTGTCCCTCCAGACATACTCGGCAGTTGTACGGCGCTACCAATGGACTTTCCATCGGATGCGGCATTTTTCATGACACTTTCATTTGAGTTCCCTGCCCCATACTTTCCGAGATTAAGATTAGCGGATTCGGCTTTACCCACGTATTTCTCGGTGATCTTCCCACTGACATTCTCGCCTGAATCCGCATTCTTGTACTTCTCAACAATGTCCTGAGCACTGGTTGTCGCATTGCGATTTGCGTTAGGATTAGCAAGATTAAAGTTACTTTCGAGCTGGTCAAATATAGCGTCTGCCGCATAAATACGAGGAGTCATTACCATATTTATGAGAGAGATATAAAAAGCCCAACTCATAGTATTGGCAATCATTGATGCAATAATAGTTGAAGCTATCGTTTTTCTAAGTTTCATTATTTTTACCCTTAGAAATCAAGCGCCTGGTATATATCTGACGCAACAGTCATTGTAACGCCACAACATATAGACATAATTATCATTGCCTATTTTTTTGCGCCCACCTTTAAGGGTTGACCAGTCATGTACCGAATCACCAAGACGATGACAGCAATCCGGCCCTTTCGCCTCAGGAGTTGGGAAAAGCATTGAAAGCCGATACTGGGAACGAGGTGTAAAGTATTCCCACGTTTTCTCACACATTGCGTCTGCTCCCATCGTTCGCATCAGCATTCCCTGGCGATGTAGTTTAGTCAGAAGACGCTGGGTAATCAGTGAACTCGTCCTTACAGCGTCATCATTTGCGTAAATGTGGCCGGTTAATGGATAAAGGTTGCCATCGCATCCGGCACAAAAGTATGCAGCGAGATTATCCTTTCCTGCTGTTACTGCTACACAGTCAGCAGCGCACACCATTGAGGCAATTGGGTTTGCAAAAACTACTGCCTCTGGATTCAGGACGAGTGTAAGCAGATCACTTTCCCACATAGGGTCCACTTCGCTTATATAGGTCAGGCTGGCATCTATATAGGGTTCAGCAGTGCACTCGCCAATAATCAGTAATTTGAGCATTGTCATGATTGGGAACTCCCAAAGATGAACATCGTAAAATCCGGCTTCTGTTGCTGTCATTGGCTGATTTGTGTTGCTTTTACCAATATCAAACTGCGATTTTTGAAGCATCGTGCCTTCAAGAAAGGGGCTGCACCAGGGGCTCTTTACAACTTCTACAATCTTCACCGGCTGAAAGAAGCTCAATTGCCAACCTATTTCCGGTACGCCGTTCTGATCTGTGCAGTAGCAACCCGGACGTGAAGGAGCAGCGCCTTCTGGAGCTGCCCCTATGCCCATTATCCTCATGGGAAAAATGCAGCTCCAACAGATATTCTTAATCAAGCCCTGCCACACTCCAGCTGACTGACACATAGCCCCAGGGACTCCAGCATCTGCTGCCATAGCCATACCCGGTATAGAAAGCGAAAGCATAACTGCTACAATGAACTCTAAAAGTAACTTTTTGAATTTTTTCACCATCATGCTCACTTGGATGTAATAAATGTTGCAACACTTTCGATATAGTCGACGGCTTTGGTAAAATAACTTCTCATCTGGTCCGGATAATTTAGCGTCAGCCATGTTGCAAAGAGAGCGCCTATAATAAATCCGAGTTTCATCTTATTTTTCCTCTGAAAGATTTGGGGCTCCGATACCACGGACTTCTGCCTCGCTAAACAGGGTGATCCGGAATTTATCTTGGTCAGTAGTTATAAGCGCAGGTGTGTTTTTAATCTGAAAGCGTGAGATAATCTGTTCGTTAACTTTAAACACCTTACCGTTAAATTTTTCACGTAAATCATTTAGGTGATCCCATCCATTATCTTTTTGGATACGGGTAAACATTGGCATTACTTTTCCACTACCCAGACGTTGTCGATACTGCTGCTCAGCCCATACCAGCTGGCCCGGATTGAGTGGATCGAAAATTATCATCGTCAGGTTTTGAGGAAATCTCGAAAGTGGATTAATCAACTCACCGGCGGAAGCTATTACACGGCCCTGCTTATCTTTTACGTCCTGAGTGACCCTCACTGTAGGGTCAATTAAAAATTCTTTGTGTTCCTGGGCAGGAGGGAGGTCGACCATCCATTGATTTTTCCATGTGTCAGAAACGGCCCTTTTTTTTGCACCTTCCCAGTCATATTTTTGTGCACGTTCTTCCAGTTCTTTAATGATGCTCTTTTCTTCAACGGGATAAGTGGTACCAGCAACCGGGAAAATATCCTGATCGGGTTTTTTAGCAAGTTCTCGCTGAAAAAACTCAACGTTGAAGGAGCCTACCATTTTTGCAAAACGAGCTTGCTGCCTAGAAATAATTGTCGGTACTTGAGTTACTTGATACTGACTGAAGCTATCAGGATCAATTGTAATCAAAGGAGATTCAAATTTTCCTTTGACAATCATTTGGTTTATTGCTGCCTGTGTCTCTGGTAGCCGAGTAGTTCCTTTCTTTAGACCATTGAAAACTACACGAGCTTTATGCTCTGAGGCCGTACGTAGAAGGTCTTCCAGTACATAATCCGGCAAGCTAAATGAAGCAAAGATCGTTATACCATTTTCAGTTGATAGTGCTTCTTCACGTGTGCTATCCATTTTTCTTTCGAAGTCAGCAGCTGTGATGCCCGAGGAACCAAACAATTTTTCGATATTTTTAGATTGTCCTCGCATGACTTCCGGCTTATTTTCCACAGCTTTCAGAGCCGCTTCATTAAGGCTGGCGTTTTCTTGAATTTCATCACGTCTTCTAATTATATCGTTGACAGCTTCAGAGTTATTACTTTGGGCCCTGATAGCCTGGGTATGGTCTATAACTGCTTGAACACTATCCGCATTCATACCGGGGACGTAACCACGGTTTATTTGCTTGCTCAGGTCCTGGTTTTTTTTGAGTGCTTCAGCTTGCGCTATGTACTTCTGCACATCTGGTGATTTTAGCGTAGCATCAAGGCTAAGAGCCCCATCTGGCTGCTGTGCACCTTTAGCCTGTGCCCCAAGCCCTTTTGCTTGCTGAGCGATTAGGTCAGCATCATGTTGATACTCAGTGCTTGCATTTGTATTACTTAAAACTGCACATAACGCAAGTCCAGGAAGTATTGGTAAATATTTTTTATTTACATTAAAAGATCGCATATGTTTTCCCAATTACTGAATTCAGCTTTACTGTTCCCCAAAAACGGGAATCCCATGAGTGATCGGTTTGCCCAATTAGGAAAACTTCGCCTTCAGGAATTATCAATTCTTTTTCAATCAAAATGGACGGAATATTGTATTTCTTCGAAATACGACGTGCATTAGCTTCAAAAAATTTGTCCCCGTTATAAACCCCATCCATTGTTACTTTAAGTTTGTCACCGCCCACACCGGCAACAATTTTTATGACTCGTTCATTTTCTGGGATAAAACGTACCGATTTCGGCATGTTAAATGCTATGAGTTCACCAGTTTTAATACTTTTATCCGAATGATCAATCATATAAAAATCAGCAGGCAGGCACCCATTCAATAAACCGTATCCAAATGTATAACGGGTGAAAAAGACACACATAACGAGAATCAGCAATAAAATATTAAGGGGGACATACCAATCCAGTATAAGCAGCCCTCTCTTTTTAGGTATGTAGTCGCTCATATTTTTCTCACTGGCACTGAAGAATATTTTTACTAGGTAGATGCACCTCTATCCAAGTAACTATTATCCATGTTTTTCAACGCTCGGAAGTCTGCAAACTAACCTAATATTCACCTATAAGAATGTTAATTCCTCAGCATGTATACGCAGCTTTGTTAGCGGCCATGAAAGATGCCTTTGGAGCAAAGTTACTTTCCGACATTAATTTTTCAAAGGTCCAATTATTGGGTATAAAAAAGCCGGGACATAATGTCCCGGCTTTATATTTAAAAATTAACTACTCACTGCTTGGTATTGATACAGTGTTTTCAGACTTACTTGCCTCTTCAGCCGGTCCGAAAACTGTCACGTGCTGCGTTGCAAAGTCTCCACTATCATCATAAGCAATTACTTTTATGTCCTGCTTACCACGGTTAAGGTTTTTAGAAAGTGTAGCCGTACTACCGAAAACGTTCCTTAATTCGCCGTTGATGAACCATTCATATCTAACCATTTTTCCATCAGTATCATCACATTTATTGGTAAAGCTCCAGCTTAGGTTGGTTTCCGTGTAGCTCAATGTACAATTAGGCACTGCGTTTTTAACGACATCAAACTCAACAGATGCTGAACCTCTCTGTCCAAGTTTACTAACAACATCAATTGTAATCTCGTATTTCTTTTCTTTTAAACCCGAGATCAGTTGAGCCCAATAATTTTTGCCGCTGGGTATTACTTCACCGTTCACCTTGTATGTGACCGTATCTATCGAGTCCGCCGAATGAGATAGCTTGATGTTTGACCTTAAGGTTACATCGAGTGGAGCTCTCATATATTTGTTAGAGAACTTGGGTGTCATCTCAACGTTCATTGGCGTTTGTTCATCGACAACAAAGGTATTTTCGATACGCTGTTCATTGTTTCGGTTATCTTTGAAAACAACCATCAATGTATATTTGCCAGGATTTTCAATTGTAAATTCTTTGGTGTCACCTTCATCTTTAGTAATTACCAGATTCTCTTTGTCGTAGATCCATTCACGGGAATAAGTAACACCAGGATAGTCTCCATCCTTAATACCGCTCAACGCAACGCGTAGGGTGGTCGGTGCCATGTCGTATTTAAGTTTGGAGCTTATTTTCATCTCGGGAAATTTATAAACCCACGATTTGACAGAAACTCTACGGGTAGAAACCGTATTCTCCTTATTGTCCGCTAACCATGCACTGTATTCAAAAGCAGCATACCCCTGTTTATCCAACATTTGCTCAGTAAGGGTAACAGACAGTGAAGAGCCCTTAAATGTCTGGCCATCCGGTGTTTTCCATTCTTCAACTACGTTATTACCATTCTGGTACTTACTGTTAGGGTTCGTGAACTTACCTTCCAAAGTAACTTTTTGACCAACCTCTACCTTTGAAACCCCCGTTACCGAGACAGAAAGGCGCTTGGGTTTTGCGGCTGCCAACCGAGCAGACGTTTCCTTCCATGAAGACTCCTCTGCCAGTTCATCGGAATCAAGGTAACGCATCCGGGCATAAATCGTAGACGGTAGGGTATCAGCTGAAGCCACAGTGTAAGTTGTATCTCCCTGCACCCAGTTGACTTTATCCTCTGACCAGAGAACCTCAGCGGTGCCTGCTGGTATAGGTTCATCGTTATCAAGCAGGGTTACAGGTATATCTGAGCCCTGAAGAATGTCTGTAACATCTATACTGAGCTTAGGCTGCTTGTAGGTAACTACCGTTAAGGCATCTGTGTAGGAAATCTTGGATGTGAATTTATTAGTCATTTTTGCCCTATAAAGCCACTTTCCTACTTCTGTCTTTTTGATACTTACACTTCTCTTTCCGGTCATGTCGGAAAGCATGGTCCAGGTTTGACCATTATCAGAGGACTGCTGCCATTCGGTGGGGGCGAGTGCATCAGAGTTAGCCGTACTGGCAGATTTGAAGCTTACCAGAGTACTAAGTGGGATCCTTCCGATAATAAGGCTTTTCGACAGGTTACCCTCCAGTTCCTCACCTTTATAGATTCGAATGCCTACAGCACTGGTCTCACGTTTCATTTCAAAATCAGAGAATGGCGATCTGACCTTAGCCACACCAACCAGACGCATATTACCCAGATCCATATTTTCAATTTTAATCTTGGTTTCGACAATGCCCGCATCATTGACCGGCAATGCTTCAGTCAGCGCAGTTCTTTCGTATGTAGTTTTATAACGGCCTGTTTCTGGATCTTTGCCGTATACACTTTTTTGAGAGTATATCGTGACGTCCCATTCTCCCATTGTTTTACGGTCAAATGCACTTTTACGTGTGGAGTTGTTATAACGCCCCACTGTTACCTTTAAGGGCACTTCAAGAGATGTGGCTGTTTTTTTGTCATCCACTTCCATCGATGCTCGAATATTGAAATCAGGCACCGTATATACGTTGAGGGTGTCTGTAGTTCTTAATTCTGGATCCTTTGAGTATTCTACAGCTATGTCAAAGACGTTCTTTGTCCACAATGGTGCAGCAGCAACCTTGACCCTTTGTACAAAGGTCGTTGCATCGTTGTTTGAGGAACGATTTTTAAATGACGTTTTGACAGCCTCAGAGCCGTTTTGAGAGACGATCATCGTAACGTCTGCTGGTACCACCTTCGCTAATATTCGAGCGGCCTCCCCCCCGGTCGTATAAGCCAGAGCAGTATTCGGATTGATGCCTGCTATGACTTTATTCTTTTTGTAAGAGATGATCGGGTTGTATGGTAATTGTGTGGTCAGAGTACGGCGATTCCTTGCGGAAACCGCTTTAGAGCCCTTCCCGTTAATCATATAGACTTGATAGTCGAGCAGATTCTCACCTGTTTTATTAAAGAATCCAGTTAGACCCGGGGTACGTCCTTTAAAATAGAACTCCAACCCATCAGGGACATTGTTCCACTGAGGGTAGCATGCTGTAACATCTGATTTTTCCCCATACCAGGCGAGGTAAGCATTCGCATTTTCCTCTGTGGTAAACAGAGTGCATTTATCACCAGCTGTTTGACTAAGCAGGTCCGTATACTGACGTACGCGCGAGTAAAGAGTTACGTTTTTTTCCAGATTCTTAAGAGTGAATCCAGTAGGTTGATAAGTGAACACGGTACTGAAATTTACGTTTTTTCCATAAAGGTTTTCAGCCACCACAGTAATCTCGTGATCCGAATTAACTGCTAAATCGTCTCCAACCGGCAGGTAGTAAATACCTTTATAATTTGTAGGTGTTAACGAAACTACTTTGTTGTCTATTGTTACTGATTTTATGTCAGCAACCCCAGCCTGCCCCTGGAAAGCTGCAACGATAATCTCGTTCAGGAAGTATACGGGTGCTCGTTTAGTTAATACCTGCCCATCTTTGAGAACCATAAGCGTTGGGTTATCAGACAGCATCAGTTTGCTTTCAGGCTCAGTGTACGTAGAAGAGTTTTTGCTCGTATTTTCTACTGTAAAAGTCGCTGCGTAGGACCCGTTTATAAGATCCGTTAAGTCAAAGATATAGAGGTACTCATCACCGACTTTTTGAGGTCCACTTACCGGCTGTAAAGTTCTACGTAAAGGGGTAGCCCAGGACTGTTTGAAATCAATCTCAGTGCCATCATCTAAAGTCACTTTAGTCGTCGGCTTAAACACGCCATCCGGAGTCATAGTGAGCGACATAGCTGTTGGGAGCCACCATTCACCTTCTGTTTCTTGCTGGGGTACCTTAACGGCCACAGCAACGGTTTTGGCTCCGGTATAGATGTCCTGGCCACCTACTTTGATTGTTTTAGCCTCATCGGTAAAATTCCAAAGTGTATGGTCTACTACAGGAGGCCGATAATCCCAGTTAACAACAAGCTTTTTGGATTCAGGAGGTGCGAAATAATTATTCTTAGAGTTTGCTGTAATTGTGATATCACGTGAACCCAAAAGTTCATCTGTATCACTGGCCTTAATGCTTCCAACTTCAATGGTACAGGAAGTTCCGCCAATAGGTACTTCACAGGCGGAGCCTGAACCTATTGAGATGTATTGAATATAATTGCGGGGTTCAACAGAAACAGCGATATCTTTGATCGCTTCATCCTTTAAATACGATTTGAAAGAAAAGCCGTCATAGACTAATCCGTTCAGGGATGATTTAAGACCGGTGATAGTTGGTTTTACCGGTGCCACACTTTTGATTGAATATTCACCTTTTACTATTTCAACTTTTTTCCGTTCAGAACCAGAGAAGTAAGAAATCTTGTAAGGTAGTTTTAAATCACCGGTGGTGTTGGGAACGCCTGAAAGAGTGAAGCCGTTAGAAGTTAATCCCAAGGTATTGGGTAACCACTCAAAAAAACAAACGAGGTTATCAACAGAGGAAGTCGCTCGATCATCAACCGTTACATTACAGGCTGTGCCTGCACCTGAGGCAGTGATAGTGTTAGAATTAACGTATGCAACAAAGTCGCCCGGCCCCGGGTCAAAGGATACGGCTGGCAAATCAGCCTGTAGCTTTCCTGAAATCATAATCGCTTCAGCATAGACCGCTTTAATCGGAGCAATTAAAGAAAACAACAGGGCTAAACCTAAACCTGATTTTCTCATGACGAATACCTGTTTTTCTGAGCAAAATTAAACTCACTTTACGATGAAAAACAGAAATATCCGTTCGTATAACATTTAAAAAAACCTGTATTTTTCCGTATATTCCGTATGTTAATGCGCTATTTTGAATTCTTGGCTTCAGATAAGCGAAGCGCGGTAATTATAGACTCGGAGCTTACCCAGGGCGTTTTTTGAGCAAGATATCCAAGTATGTAGAGGCCAATTTTAACGCAATCCATTTGTGAGACGGGGACCATGTGCATGAAGGGTTTTAAGCCATCTTTATCGACTGGAACTATCCCTGCGGATAACAACAAACCGCCCCTCTCGTTTGGGGTAACGCTTATATTTTTGTATACGACGTGGCCATGATGTGAGGTTTTCCTCTTATCAATCTTTAAAGTATGCATGATTCTAAGAAATACAGATGCCATCTGCATAACTTCATTCGTCGACAATTTTAGAAGTACAGAACGGTTTGAGCCCCAGTCATAATCTTTTTTTGCGTTCCTTGGAGCGACGTGCAATGTAAGATAATAATTATCAATCTCATTTGAAAAAGGTGAAGGTTTTGATGAGCTAACATCTTCATTGTTCATCTCAATGACAAGGGCTGCATCCTGACCAAATGCTTTAACATTATGGTTTTTAAGAGCGAAGTCTGAAGTTGCCATATAAAAAGTCACTTTTGATAAAACCACATACCGCCTAATGATTCATCATCGGCAAGATGCTTGAAATTTGATAGTGTAAATCCTGTTTTGGTTTCAGAAATCACCAGGCTGTAAGATGCCGTATGTACAAGGCGAGAATTGTTTAGATCAAGATCATCACAAAAACCAGGGCTTTTGACGGGGTCAGCCTTTTCAACAAAAGTTACTTTTGAAGCGATGCCGTTGATCACGATTTTCTCGTTATCAGCAATTTTAATGTTTAAAGAAGGCGAGCTTTTATCACATGGCAGGAAGAGTGATGTCTTTTTAAATGTGTTTCCAGTGAAGTCCAAAAGGTCAGGTTTAACCGGAACATTGTTTAGGATTTTATAAACTCCAGCAAATGCACATAACACAACAAAACCAGATAAAACATATCTAATCTTAGACTTCATCCCCCAGTTCCTCTCCTAAAAGTTTTAACGCGCTTACGCACATAAGCCTCAACTGATACAGTAAGTTATCAGCGGTTATTCCACCAACGAAGGTAACTGTACGTCGTATTGATGCTCCGCCAGGCTCGCACTGGATATGGCCAATACCAGAATCACGGAGGAAGTCATTTTCTGCACTTACAAGGTCTGACTCTACAGGTGGAATGATAACTTCAATGAGTATTGTATCAACTGGGGCCCACTCCCAATCGAACTTAAGAGAGGAAATTGGGGATATAGAAACAAGAAGCTCATCAATATTAAAAATTACGGGTTTTATTCCCATAACCTCAGACTGAATGAAGTGGCTTTCTACCATAACTACCGGAAACTCTGAAATAGTCAGAACTCCGATTAACTGGTCTCGGCGTAAACCATGTATTAGTGAGTTGCGAGATAGCATTCGATCAGCCTTTATTATAATAATCAATCATTTGGGACAAGGACAAAAGGGATTACAGAAACGAAGATTCTACATGAACATCGTTGTCAGTGACCTTAGGTCCATCGGGTATAAGGGTATCAAAAAATCCTTACATAACCATTAAACCACAAAGACTTTTTACGTAAAATAATAATTAAGTACCAGATTTATTAAGATAATTCTTAGGTTTTTTACAAATTTAGGAAAAATCCGCACTTTCTGTAACAGCATCCAAATTAACCTAAAATACCGTTTCATTAACAGTAATTTTACAGATTCAGCTGAAGCCTGAGTTTATTATAACAAAAAAAAGGCCAGCAAGTATGCTGGCTTTCCTGGTAAGACAAGTTGAACTCAGAAGTCGATTGTACTGTCTCTCACCTATCTTGCCAAAGTCGCTAGTCGCTTGTTTGCCTTAGCTTTAGATTTTATGCTTATGGAGGCGGTTTGATTTTCATCCGATACTTTTTCTAGCACTGGCACCACAGAGGAAATGGACTTTTCTTTTGAAATTTTGGATGCACCTGAAGAAAGTGGGCTTTCAGATGGTATAGAGGTATCGCTTCCCTCATTTTCAATCTTCACACCAAAGCAGGCATGTTCCTTTTGTACAAGGAAGGTTTCTTTTACAGAAACAGAATCCTGCTTTGAATTATCTAATTGTAGAGGTGTTAAATACTCCTTAAACTTTTGATCTAAGACATTCTCTAGCAATACATTAATAGGAGGCTTAGGTTCAGTATCTATAGTATTTCCATCATTCAGAAACCTATTAAGATCTGCAAGTGTTAATCTTTCGTTTAAACCATTTATAAAATTTGCCAAGTCAGGAAATAAATTATTCAATACCAACCCGGTACTAATAGCCGACCTAATTAAATCCAGTTGGTCACCCCTATGAGAAAGTTCTGTTTTTTTCAAGAAACTATAAACATAGGGTGCTTTTCTTTCGGATATCCAGAAAGACCGGATCTGAATCCGGTCGTTATCTGCCTTATTTGAGATAGGGTTTTTAGCCATGTTCTAGCTCATTATTCTGAATAAATAGTATCAGCAATTGCCAAAGATAATGCGAACTGCGGATTGTCTACCATGATAACTTTAGCCGTTTCAAAATGTTTACGAATAGCTGTTTCGATGAGATATGAACCTCCCCCAACAAGGAAAACATTATGAGGCCTCTCTTCGACTTGTGTAACCGCTCTGATTACTTTACTTTGCAACTTCTGTACCGCAGAGTTTACCGCATCAAAAACACCGTCACGCTTGTCCTCTGCAACCTTCAAAGCTGATTTATCATGACGATTATCAACAAGATGATGAATGTAAGCATTACTCATATTCAGTTTCTCAGATTCAAGATACCTGCTGATCTCATCGTAAACAATAGAACAACCAATACGGTCAAAACCTTTTACTTTCGAAATCTGTTCTAATTGCCCAGTAATACTTGCAACATCAAGAGTAGTACCACCAAGATCAATTACCAAACTTGATTCAAATGAAGCAATATCCTCAATTTCATCTGCCCGGGTCACAGCTGGTAAAGATTCAGGGAAAACAGTCACAGACAAAACGTTAAAAGAATAGCGTTTACCGTCAAGATAACGCTCAACTGGTTTCATCAGATTATCTTTTTTTCTCTGAATATTTTCAATATTCGTTTCCCCTAAAGCAGTATAGAACTGGCTAAGTGGTAAAGTAACAAAGAGGTGAACATCCTGAGGAACTAAACCAGAAGCATGAAGTGCATGGTGAACATTTAACCGGCTAATTTCATCGTATTGGTGAGATACATCAGTCGATTCCAGTGAGTTACTAGATTCGCTGTGATGCGAAAACCTTTCCAGCCCATCAATAAGATAGTTAAAAGGATTGAGACCCTCATGGCGAACACGGAAATCTGGAACAAAACTATTTTGTGTAAGCAAGGGAACTAATTCGTTTCTTTCATTAAGACAAACCAGTTTTGCAGCTTTACTTCCATCATCGACAACGATTTTTAAAGCTTCAGTGATATCCTGCACTGATGGTGAAACAGGACTTTCAGATTTTAATAGTTCAGCCATAAAAACTCTCTTTTATTAATAGGACCATATTAGATATTAACTTTATACATTAATGGTGACCTATTATCAACATTAACACTATTAAAAAAATACGTAAGTCTATGTTATTTCAGCATCCTTCCATTTTAAATACCTTACCGTTAAATTTCCTGTATTCATGTATTAACCATGTTTATAAAGGAGCCAATTATAATCAGAAAGTTACTTTGCATCCTAAGTATGAACTGTTTGAGAGCCAGGACTGGGGCCTTTACCTGTAAGTAACAAAGGTCCTTAGGCTTAGAATCCAAAATGACGCCTTTTTGTAAAAAAATCATAGTTCGAAATACCGTATCATCGATGTAAACATACGTAGAGGAATTTATGGCAGCTGAGCACGTCCAAACTATAGACCTTACAAACTTCTCCGGAAGGATTTTCTTTCTGGCAGATCCTCATGGACATTACTCTGCGCTGTGCAACTTGATCCAATCAGTTACAAAGCCAGAAGAAGAGATAGTAATTTTCTCTACTGGAAATTTGTTTGACTATGGGCCGGAACCCATAGAATTGATGAAGGCGATAAACAGTGGCTTTTTCGATGGACGTTTTGTGAGGCATTTCTCAGCTGCCGGAGCCGGAGAAGAAATGTTAAAAAAATTGTTACCATTAAACAAAGACCGGAGAACATTTTACCCCAGCACATACCTCAATGAGAGATGGTGTGTAATGGGCGGAAAGTGGCATAAAGCTGTGAATCGTTACTATTTAGAGGAAGAGGTAAAAAAACTTCTTAATACCCAGCTTGGTACGATGATGCAGATTTTACTAAAAGGCGATATAAAAATTGGGGTTTGCCCTTCTGATTACGCCCCTATCCGCACATCATTCACTGATACTTATAATGCGCTTCAAGCATTCAACTATGCCAATGTGAATATTTTTCAGAGCCAGTTTCTATTCGGTATGGACCATGCCGTAATACCAATGATGATAAATGACGTCAACCTTATGGTCCTAGGTAGGAATCCTGTAAACAGCATTCGAAAAGCCCATGGTCGTACTCAAAACAATCTTCCAGTACTGATCGGTAATTGTTTGCATATAAATACTGGATCACTCTATATGTCAAAATTAGAAGACCAGGTAATAGTTGCTCCGGGTATACCGCAAACTGACTCACCAGCACTTACATTAGTAGAAATAATCATGAAGAACAATCCAGTTTTATTGTGTCATCAGCTAATACAAACAACAAACAAGTTTTATTCACTTAAAACCTATCCTTTAGAACTCGATTCGATTGAAAACAACATTGAGGTAACAAGATGAAGATAAATTGGAAGATTATCTCAATTTCAACATTACTTTTGCATCTTCACGCAGCAGCTGCACCACATCAAGAGAAAGAGCATAGAAAAGATGCTTTTTCTTCTGCCGCACAGAAAAGTGATTCACTTATATCTGCTAAAGCGGAGCTTATAAACGGAAGGTGGTTTATAAATGGTAAATATAGGCCTGTTCTAAAGACCAGCATGACCAAAACCAATTTCTTAGAAATCATGAATGTTTCAAATAAAGAATCACTTTTTATTGTGATACCAAAACTTGAGTATAATATCATTGCCAAAAATAAAATCTTACTAAATGAAAAAATTGCATTAAGCGAAGGCACATCCGGAAAAAGCATTGTTTGGGTCGAGCCAAAATCAAGTCTAACTATATCGTTTATAAATGACCTTGCTAATACGCCCCTTCAGGCTATCGTTTCGATCACAAGAAACAACAAAGATATAATTGCCATCTTTGGACCGGATCAGGGTAAAGGGTTTACTCTTCCCGGAAATACGTCTAATGATCAAGTGTCCGTTCCTGATTATTCTGACCTAAATATAAAAAAACTTAACATACCTCAAAGTGTTGGTAATCCAGTAACCATCAATCCTAAAGAGAAGAATTACCTCTTAGTTGGACAAGGAAAATATGAAATCTTATCTCTTCCTAAATATCAACATTTAGTATTTTCTGAACCCGTTTATATTGATAAAAGAAAAAATATCCTCGGTGGTTATGGTTATTGGACGAAAGAAACAATTCTCTACCCCGGTGAATCATTATCTTTTATAACGAGCGCCAAAAACAATCTAAGGAAGCGGGATGATTAAAGTTATCACACTTTTATTGTTTGCATTACTGACTGGTTGTCAGTCAGTAGAAAGTAAAATCGAAGAACTCCCGACAGTTGGTTTTGACCCTATTCTATACAATAAAAGTGAGGCCTTTACTGACGGAAAAGTTACTTTACGTGTCGAAAGTTCAGGAACTGATGTTTGGCTTGTCGCCAAGAATGGAACCAGAAGTTTTATTGAGCTTTCAGGCCTAACGCTAGGTGGTAGTCGTTGTGCTTACAATGCCCGTAGTAAGCAACTTTTGCCCCCAGGCAGCGTAAGCACATTCGTAGTTCCTACGGTTGGAATGCTTGGACTTTGCTTCAACAATGAAGATCAACTTATGTTTATTAACCGTGCTTTTAGCAGAATCTCTCCCAAAGCAAAAGGAAAAGATTCGCTTTCGCTTTTATTTTCTGTTAGTTACGATTTTCCCGGAAAAGCGGACCTAATTACTAACCACGATTTTCAAGAGTTATATCTTTTATTTTTGAATGAGGATAATCTATGAAACAAACATTAATTGTTATTTTATTATGTTTTTGTCACACGGCTTTAGCATATCCATACCGTATCTATACTGTCCCGGAAGGGGCATTAGTAAAAAACATACTAACTAATGAATATCTAGGAAAAACCCCTATGGTTGTGGACGTGAGCAATACCGAAGCTGGTTCTACTTTTGGGATTTCATTATTTAGACATGAAAATGTTGCTATAAAGATTTTTACAGTAATGCCTTCAGCAGAAAATAATTTTGCTGTTTCTGGACCTGACGTTGCAACTATGTCATTGCCGGGCAAAGCACCTTTAAACGTAGTAAATGATGGGAATGGCGCTTCTGTTCATATAGAACTAAGACCTTATATGTCTGAACCTGCGCACACCCCATATTAATATAACAAGAAATTAAAAATATAAATCATATGAACTGCATCATAAAGATGCAGTTCAATATTTATTCTGATACTTTTAATTTTTCTTTTATGAACTCCTCTAGCTCCTTAATAAAACTCGCATTTATCCTATTGAATTCAAGGCGAATTTTTCTACCAGTATTGTTTTTACTGATTCTTGCATACTTATCTTTGTTATCAAAAGTAATAAGATCACTTGTTTCCCATTTTGTGGAATAAGTTTTTTCACAAACACTTTCCACAGATTGTGTGATTTTTTCCATTACAACTTTTTGAGCAACCTGGAGATCTCCAATGTCTAAATCTTTTGTTTCCTCTTTAACATTATCTATTACTTCATCTAAAGGAAATAGATTTTTTTGCACATATTTCTGTAAACGAGACAAGCGACTATAATAGGAGTTCGGGATTCCTTCATAATCCGGGAATAAAGAGATCAATGTTTCGTCAATACGGGCCGCCTGGATTCTTTTGGCTACCGATACATGACTAATCCCAAGATATGCTGCGAGTTCTTCATTAGTAGAAAATCCTTTTTCTTCCATTTTTTTGATAAATTGAAACCCAACTTCTCTATATGAAAATTTTCGAGATGTTTGTGCTGCGGATATAATTGAATTTATATCATCTTCGGTTAGTTCATCCGGAAGAACCCACAGGGGGAGATCCTTTTCTGCCTTTATACAGCAGAAACGTCTGCGACTTCCTTCTATTAATAAATAAACCCCATCTCTTTTTACAGCGATCCCTTCGGTATCGACCCCTCTTTCTTCAATCTGCTTAAGAATATCTCTAACAGAATAATCTGTAAGGGCTTCTTGATTTCGTGGGTTCGCTGGATGGACTAAGGTCTCCTTCTCCACTCTCTGGGCTGGAACAATCACATGTTCCGCTTCAAGTCTCCGGCCCTTATGAAGAGTGAATAACTTTTTTATGCGAGGTGCTGTTTTCAAACCCGCAAGACCTGAACGGTGACCGACTTCTGTCCGCTTTGGTGCGTTTAAATATCGAGATTTATCATTCCCGATATGTTGCTCATCGCTCATGCGTTAACTCCTTGCTTAGCTGAAAAACTTTTTATTTCATTTATAAATTGCTGATATACCTGTAATACAGATTCTTCTGCGACATCAAGCTGCTTTGCGGAACAAAGTTCCTCTGATTTTTTGATATCAAGCACTGTACGCCCTTTGGAAGCAGCTGCCTTAAATGCTTCAGAATTTTTTATGTTAGCGGACATCAAAAGGTCCTGAACAGTTCTGATTAATTTATCCAAAACTATTCTTTCATATGGACTTTTGTCATCTACATTGACAGCAAGAACTTTGAACCATTTTAAATTGTCGCCCTTACTTGGTGATTGTTTAAACCTTTCACTTATTGTAAGCATGAAGTCTGTAGTAGAGGCGTAATCATATTCACGTGGTGACACTGCGACAAGAATCCCATCGGCCGCTTCGTCAGCAGCCCAGATCAAAGGTGAATCTTCAGGTGGAGTGTCTATAATAATCAAATCATAGTTCTGCTTCAGTACCGGTAAGATAACTTCCTTGAAACGTAGTAACAAAGACGTACGTTCTTCTCTAGAACATTGCCAGTATTTATCTTTAAAACGAGCATCTGTCGGAAAAGCCGTTATTACGTCCAAGTTTGGCAGATGCGTTGAAAAAGGCATATTAGTGATGATTTCTTCTTCAGAGAATCCTGAATCTAAATATTTTTTATACTCAGAATTTTCTTCATAAATTCCAAGGATTGCATCAATTGCTGTAAGGAAGACATCATCTTCTGAGACACTTTGAATCATGCTGCTTCCAATCGAACCTTGTGGGTCCCATTCGATCATTAATACACGTGCATTGAGTTGTAGATCTAAAGCAGCTGCTACTGCTAAAGCTACAGATGTAGTGCTTTTCCCTGTACCGCCTTTATGATTCTGAGTAACAATAGCTCTGCTAAAGTAATGATCGCGGTACTTGGGATAACCCAGGGCATCCATTATTTTTTGAACATCCCAGCGGGTGTAAAGATGATTTTTGTTTTGATAAATAGGTGCACCAACAAGTTCTTTTTCTTCTAAGTCCGAAAGTATTTTATTGAACGTTACTCGTGACTTCCCAAAAAAATCAGAGAGATTTTTTTTATTCAAACAGTGGTTATAGATCAGTCTATCAACACCATCAACACTATCATCAGAAACAGATACTCTTGATGAAGCCATCAGAGATTCCTTTAGAGAAATCTGCTCGCTTTTCATGCGCTGACCAACGAGGGCGATCTTTTCAAGTAAATTCATGGTTATGACCTTTTTGCACTGAAAACCGACTTTTACGCATATATGTAAACTTTACGTATAATGCGTCCATTTCCTTGTTATGCGTACAATTCTATCCTTAGTTTCAATCTTAAGCTAATGTTTGTTTACTTTTTTATGATTTTTTGTGAGCTTAACTTGCAGATGTGAGCTCAGACTCTCTAGTCCATACCTAATGCACAACCTGTTTAAACCACGATTCTTGTCTCCTTCTCTACGCTTTGAAGTTAAGAGCTCCATTAATGAATCTTCACGCCTACCCTATTTCTTGCTTATACCCTAAAATCTATCTCACCGGTGTGCTGATATACGTTTCCTAACTGTGAACCGTTGTCGTCAGTCCAGTCTAAAGATATGAGGTGTTAATCTCTTGAGGAGGCACACTACGAATTATGGGAGCAGAGTTAGCAACCTCACCCCGAACTGAAACCCAACTTAAGGAGGCAACCCCAGTGTGGAGATTAAGGGGGTTAAATCTGCCAGCGGCTGACAGTGTCCCAGCTGCTGCTCAGTCACACCACGCCCTGATTTAATCCCCTGCCCGGTATTGTAATGACCGAAAAAAAACCGTGCACTGGTGTCGGCAGACCGGCATGCATGAATATGACGTTAATCTGTATCAGCAGGCACTTTTCGCATAATGGGAGCAAGTGATAGCAACGCCGCCCAGAACGGAATGCCAACATCAGGACTGAACCCAAGTTTGGCGATTAAGCGGGTTAAATTTGCAAGCGGATGACAGTGCCCCCAGCTGCTGCTCAGTCACACCACGCTTGATTAAATCTCTCGCCAGGTCTTGTTTTGACCGAAAATAGCCCAAGCACTGATGTCGGCAGACCGGCATATAGGAATATGACGTTAATCTGTATCAGCAGGTACATTTCGCATTATGTGAGCAAGTGATAGCAACCCAGCCCGGAACTGAAGGCCAGCATGAGGACAGAACCCCAGTTTGGCGATTAAGGGGGTTAAATCTCACAGCGGCTGACAGTGCCTTCAGATGCTGATCAGGCATACTACTCTCCCTGATATAATCTCCCATATGTTCTTGAGATCGTCGGAAATCGCCCATGCACCGGTGTCGGCAGACCGGTATGCAGTAATGTGAATTTAATCTGCATCATCAAGCACATTTCGTATTATGGAAGTAAGTGTTAGCAAACCAAAGCCCGCCCAGAACGGAAGGTCAACATCAGAACAGAATCCCAGTTTGGCGATTAAGGGTGTTAAATCTGCAAGCTGCTGACAGTGCCCCAGTTGCTGCTCAGTCACACCACGCCCTGATAAAATCTCCTGCCCGGAAATGTGATGACCGAAAAAAGCCCGTGCACTGGTGTCGGCAGACCGGCACGCAGGAATATGACGTTAATCTGTATCAGGAGGCACATTTCGCATTATGGGAGCAAGCGATAGCAACCCAAGCCCAGAACTGAAGGCCAGCATCAGGACAGAACCCCAGTATGGCGATTAAGGGGGTTAAATCCGCCAGTGGCAATAAGTTCCCGAGCGGTGTTTAAGAAATATTTCCCGAAGGACAATCTTCCGCTCGTACGATGAATATAGTGTTCAACCCGGGAGAGGGATCACTTAACCTGCTTAGCCTAAATCTTACGTCATTCTCTAAACGGAGTTTAAGCTTAATTGTCCTGAGAAAGTTAAAAGGACTACCCATAATGACGGTTTGAGATGGCGAATAAGGGTTTTTTCTGCCAGCGGCTGACATTGCCCCAGCTTCTGCTCAGTCACACCACGCCTGATTAAATCTTCCGCCAGGTCTTGTTATGACCGAAAATTGTCCGTGCACTAGAGTCGTAAGACCTGCATACAGGAATGAGGCGTAAATCTTTATCAGGTGGCAAGGTTCGCATCATGGGAGCAAGGGTCTTGAACTGGAGGTTAACATCATAAAATCCCAGATTGGCGATTAAGGGTGTTAAATCTGACAGCGACTGAAAGTGCCTTCAGATGCTGCTCAGGTATATTACACCCTGAAAAAATCAAGCATCTGTGCTTGCGAATATCGGAAAAGGCCATGCACCGGTGTCGGCAGACCGGCATGGGCAATGAGACGTTAATCTGTATCAGCTGGCGCATTTCGTATCATGGGAGCAAGTGTTAGCAACCCCTCCAGGACGGAAGGACACTATCAGGACTGATCCCAGTTTGGCGATTAAGGGGGTTAAATCTGCCAGCGGCTGACAGTGCCTTCTGATGCTGCTCAGACATACTATGCACAGATATAATCACCCGTCCGTCCTTGTGATTATCGGAAAAGGCCATGCACCGGAGTCGGCAGACCGGTATGCAGTGATGTGACTTTAATCTTTATCAGCAGGCGCATTTCGTATTATGGGAGCAAGTGTTAGCAACCCTGCCCAGGACGGAAGGACACTATCAGGACTGAACGCCAGTTTGGCGATTAAGGGGGTTAAATCTGCCAATGGCTGACAGTGCCTTCTGATGCTGCTCAGACATACTATGCACAGATATAATCACTCGTCCGTCCTTGTGATTATCGGAAAAGGCCTGCACCGGAGTCGGCAGACCGGTATGCAGTGATGTGACTTTAATCTTTATCAGCAGGCGCATTTCGTATTAAGGGAGCCAGTGTTAGCAACCCTCCCCAGGACGGAACGACACTATCAGGACTGAACGCCAGTTTGGCGATTAAGGGGGTTAAATCTGCAAGCGGATGACAGTGCCCCAGCTGCTGCTCAGTCACACCACGTCCTGATAAAATCTCCTGCCCGGTAATGTGATGACCGAAAAAAGCCCGTGCACTGGTGTCGGCAGACCGGCACGCAGGAATATGACGTTAATCTGTATCAGCAGGTACATCTCGCATTAGGGAGCAAGTGATAGCAACCCCGCCCAGAACTGAAGGCCAGCATGAGGACAGAACCCCAGTTTGGCGATTAAGGGGGTTAAATCCGGCAGCGTGAGTAAGTGCCCGTGCTGTGTTAAAGAAATATTCCCTAAGGACAATCTTCCGCTCGGCCTTTTGTATAAAGTTGTCACCCCGGGAGCGGGGATCACTTTACCTGCTTAGCCTAAATCTTACGTCAATCGCTATCCGGAATTTTAGCTTAATGGTCCTGAGCAAGTTAAAAGGGCTACCCATAATGACGTCCCCAGATGGTGATAAAGGAGTTAATTCCGCCTTCGGCTTACAGTGCCGCAGCTGCTGCTCAGCAACACCACGCCCTGATTAAATCTCCCGCCTGTCCTTGTGATGACCAAAAATAGTCCGTGCACTGGCGACGTAAGACCGGCATACAGGAATGAGGCGTTAATCTTTATTAGGTGGCAGGATTCGCATCATGGGAGCAAGGGCCCTAGAACTGTAGACTAACATTAGAAAATCACAGTTTGGCGATAAAGGGGGTTAAATAAGTTAAAAGTCTTCGGTGAGCAAATTGGATAAATTTTCAGAAACCAAACCGTTAATAATAAACTTTTAGAAGAATGATTAAAGGATATTAAGTTTTGTATGCAAAATGACACCAGTGATCTGTTTTCACTAATAATGCCGCGCTACTTTGATTACCTTTGGTAAACAAAAATGTAATTTACGTGATTTTCATCTTATAATGTCAGTATTGAAGTTATAAATTTTGTTTACTTAATGCGTACACAACCTAACTGCGATTTGTATTTATGTCACTGTTTTTACGCCACATTAATTATAAAACCAAAATTTGCAGCACAGTGATGAACTCATTAAGTCACAACCTCATTTGTTTACTTAAGGCATACAATAAAAAACCAGATTCTTATGAGACATCTGGTTTAATTATTTTTGCTTGAAGATATTTACTCTACGCGGCCAAACCCGCTGCTACTTCTTGAGCATAGAGAATTTCTATTGCCTCGCCATAGCTACAATTCTCGCGGCTTTGAATTTCCCATAATTTACTCCTGTCAGCACTATCCGTAGTAAAACAAAGCTCCATTTTCCGGTCTACGTATAACCGACAGATCTCTTGGAAGTTTTCGAACCTGACTAACATCTCTGAAAACACCTTTTTGACTGTACGAATATTTTTCATACGTTCATATTCTGCATCTGAAGTAGAAAAATATTTATTAGCCTTCATTGCTTCAATGCTTTCTTTTTCTTGTTTCATGATTATCTTCCAAGGCGAGTTAGCAGTCAGGGCCCGGCCAACAGAAGAAGTAAAATAATCTTCAAACGACTGTGTGATACAGATGCCAGCGCAGTTTGTTTTCCTGAACCTACGCCATGCCGCTTCGAGGAAGGAAGAGAAGAATTGGTTTGATTGATTTCCGGCACCTGATGAATTATCAGGACGAATGTACTCCCATGCTTCATCAAGGATGAACAAGCGACGACGCCCATCTTTTTTGATGAACATTGCATGCTGAGCAGCCTGAATGATAGACATTAATACAACTGTCTGAAGGTGGGGGGTGCCTTTTAGCTCCTCCAGTTCCAAAACAATAAATCTGCTGTCGAAGTTGATTGGAGGCAACGTATCGGTAAACCGGTGCCCATAAATTCCACCTTCGCACCATGCTCCGAGTTGCTCCCCAATATCCTTTATACGTTTGTCTTCATGCTTCTTGCAACGCAGAGCAAAGCCGGTTATTGAACCGGTCCGACCTGATTTTCTGGATTCTTGGTACTCTTCTGCAATAAGCTGAAGCATCACTGATTGTTGATAATCATCGATAAGGCCTTTCTCTGAAGCCATAATTTTTAGCTGATTCAAAACCATTATGGTCTGAGCAACTTTGTCTTTTTCTGCATCGTTTGAAGTTGATTCACCGGTAAATTCAGGTGCTTCGTTAAATACATCGTCGTTAACAGTGATGTCAGTTAGGAAGGCAAAGGGATTTAGGGTGAAGTCAGGGGTTTTACCGAAATCAATAAATTGACTGTTTGTATATTGTTCCGCAATCCCCTGGTAAGAACGGCCCACGTCCACAACAAATACTTGAGCACCGTCAGGATCATCATCTGGGTATTCGTTTTCTAAAAAATGCTTAAATGTTGAGCGATAATGAACGAGGTTATTAGATCGCGGTCCAGCTCCAAGATAGTTATTGATTAGATATGCTGTCCAGAATGACTTCCCTGCACCTGACGTTGCACCAATAACCATGTTATAGCTTGCAGAAGTCTTGAAAATATCAAGTCCCATGAGTTGACCTTCACGAGAAACTAAACTCAGTACTGGTCTATCTGTATTACCTTTCCAGGGCCCAAAGATCGGTGTCATATGAGCCGCTCCGGTGTTGCTCACTACTTCGGAACGGTCAAGGTCGAAAATTGTCTTTGGGTCATTGCACATTGGCAGACATGACATAAATGACGGGAAAACGATAAAGGAATCATCTGCTACTTTGACCCGGCTTTCGAGGTAAAAGGATTTGAGATCGTTAGCTGCTGTCTGCACAGAATTGGCATTACTACCCATAACAGTGAAAGTAAGATACCCTCTTAAAAGCTTTGCGCCATCCTCAAGCTCGCGAGTTACGGCCATGTAGTCATTATCCATATCCCGCAGGCGAGGGCAGAATGTGACAACTGAAGGTATACTTGCCTGTTTATTAGTGATTGCTTTGTAGCGGACGTTTTCTTTTGACAACTTGAGCGGATCGGCAAACTGAACAGTCTGAGTGATCATAAATGGGCTGAAAATTGTCTTACGTCCATGCATCCAGTTAACTACTAACTCATACATACAACCGAAATTGACGTATTCAGGAAACTTTACAACGGAAAGTTGTTTGAAGTAACGATGCTCAGATTCGTCGTCACTTTGTGTGACTGATGAGAAATGATTTTCTGTGACTGTATACTTACGGCCGGGAACGTTAACTTGTTCATTAAGCCTTTTCATAGTGTTAACGTCTATAAAACCTTCAGCCCACCGGGAGTTCTTTCCGGGGTTTACGACCTTATCTATACAATAGAGCCAGTTTTCTGCATCGACCTTAAACGGATGCAATCCAATCGTAATTAACTTACTTACAAGTTCAGAGTAAAGTGAATCGATACGCGAATGTTCCAGCTCGGTAGGAAGGGCAGACTGTAAAGGAATCGATAGCGAGATCCATACCTGAAAATCCCTCAACATAAGGTTATCATGATCAGGTTTTAAAGGCTTATGCATACTTCTGTCGTAGTAGTCCAACTGATAACCATTAAGCAGATCTGCTTTAAGCTTATCGTTCCCAGTCATACGCCCACCTCGCACAGCTGACCAAGCACTAAGCTGTAAAGTCAGGTCTGGCAATGCAGTCAGAGATATTTGACAGACAGTATCTGTAGGGAAATCCATTTTGAACATTTCAGCAAGAACATCTTGCTGATTATCAAAAACTCCAGGGGATGGATTACAGATAAACATAAACCCTAATCTGTTGCCATCAATCAAAAAATAGTGAGTCCCTGCTAATTGATCGTAAACAGGGATAAACCCACCTAATTGATGGCGATTTAAACCGCTATTGTAATTATTGATAGCTTCCATATTTGACCTTACAGTTGTCTAACAATGCCGTTCGAAGAGACAGCTTTAGTTGCTTTTTGTTGCTGCTGCATATTTTCCCGGGCCGCATCCTGTACTTCTAAAGGAACTATGCGAGCTGGGTTTGAGGTCGAATTCTTGCCAGCAATCCATGTTTGCGGTTTTACGTTGACATAAACGTAGCCGGGAAGATTAAGCGCATCGTTATCATCGGTATAAGGTGCAAAAGTAATTCTCATTACTTTCCCCTGTTGCAGAACAGCAAGTGGTTCAGGAGCCACTACAGCTTGTTTATAACCTTGCGAACGGTATTGCTGGATCTGCCCAGGGTTGAGAGTCGGGTTAACGGGCTGGCCATTGTAAAGAGAGTACATATCCTTACCAGGGCTGATATCAGAATTAGGTGCAACGTAGCGTGGGGCATTTCCAGCAGAAACCGGATAGATTGTTTGTTTAACGACTTCCGCAGCCGGATGAACGAAAGGGTTACCAGTTGAAGAGGCAGTGCTATAACTGCTAGTCATCCTTACGTTTGAATTAACCGGTACACCAGAAATAGGCCGTGGTCCAATGGATGAAGTAGGGGCACCCATTTTTAAAGTTTTATCGTACATGACAGGTAACTGACCAACTGGCTTAATTTCGGTTTTTGAATAAGCCACAGGCTGATTTTTAAGGGTAGTAGACTGTGGATATTTGACTTCCCCTGGAGGGCTAATTTCAGTTGGATAACGGCTGTCATTGACAGCCGATTTCTCCTTTCCCGATTCCGACTCTTCCCCCGCCAGTGCAGACAGATCATCTCGATTATTAGTTAACTCCATAACTTCGCGAGGACCTTTACAGATAACGCCCTTTTCAATGCCTGGACATTCGGATTCGGAACTACCGATGGAGCACCCCGTAAGATATGAGGATGTACCTACAACCAGAGCACTGAGTACCAATCTTTTGATGTTCATAAACTAGCCTTAATTTGTCTCAAATGGATTTTTTAAGAGAGGTTCAACGCTTTGGTTCAACCAGTAGTCGAAATCTTTTGGAATGCCATTACCAGCCAAACCATCCTGTCTGACAACTGAAGGTACACCCTGCAATTTATAAATTCCTGCGAGCATCAATGACGCTACCAAAGGTTCCGCCGGACATTCTTCTGCTTCTTTTTGAGAGAGCAATCTTTTTTCAATGTCGGATTTGCTTCCCATTAGCCAACGAAGAATATCGAGGTTGTTTATTTTTCCTTTTTCTTTACTACACCAGAGCCTTCTAAGCTCTTCTTTTGGCTCACCGGGTGAGGGAACTAAAACAATATCTATCCGATACTTGTCCCGATCTGCATAAAATTTCTTAACAAGTTCCATGCAACCGTCACAATCAAGTGTTATGAAAATGGCTGCTTGTCTTTTAAGCTTTGAATTTCCCAGAGGAATGGACGCTACAGTTTCCAGAGGGAAGGGGGCCTCATCAAGACTAATAAAATAGGAATTCCTGATTTCTTCTACAGTCAGAACAGGTTTACGTTTAATTACATCAACAAGGCTTCCCCCAGTAAGGGAGTATCGGCCATCGGTCGTTACTGCCATTAGCTGCGAACGTTCGTCCTGAAAGAGGTATAGCCCACCAGAAGGAATGTATATGGCATCCTTAGGTTTATATCCTTTCATTTTTGATAACACACCCGAGATCTGACTGGGTGAAACGCCACCTTCCTTTGCCTTTGCCATTAACGCAGCAGCATCACTATTAGTTAGGACCTGCTCTGAAGCATAAGTGACCGTATTCGCCATAATGGCGAAAGCCGCCATTAAAGGGAAAAGTAACTTTTTCACTATTGGGTGCCCTCTACTTCTTTGCATTATAAGAACTTGATTGTACCGCTTCAGAGCTATCTTCAAGTTCCATATAAGTGACGATTTCAACACTATCCGGTACAGTAACGGCAAGCGTTGCATCAATAATTAAATAGCCACGGTCACGGTAGATCTTCATTAATGTTCTGAAATATTCTTCGAATTGAGATCTATCATTGTCAGCAGTACGGCCTCCGTGATGCTTGAAAAATTCCTTACGTAATTCAGGCATGTCAAGCACTGCAATCTTGTACGAAGGCTGGGATTGTTTATTGAAGTAATCGTAAACATTCATAAAGCCTTTATAACCATAAATAATGACCAATACGGCAAAGGCGAAGAAAAATAAATACTTCAATATTTTTTCAATATCAATTTCGAAGGTAATTTTTTTTGTTGTCCTTTCTCGCACCATTTTTTTAGTGATTTCAGGTCCAGCTGATTCAGTCGATTCTTTTTTTTCTAAACTATCCATTTAAACCTCAGCGACTGGTCAGATTCGTTGGAATTGTAGTTCCGGTCTGAACGACAAATGTAATAGCTCGGCCAGGGCTAATTTCTACGATTGGCCACTGTTGTTCTGCAATTGCGGTGTAGTAATCGACGAGTCGATTAAGACCACCTTGAGCTGCACCAGCCCCGGCTAATGCCCCAAGTGCACCAAAATTAGGGGACTGATACTGAGCCTGTGAATTAGGGTCGATGTTAAGTGAAGATACCTTACTGGGACTTAAGCTACCGGCAAGTGAAGAAAGTCCACCGGCAAATGCAGCTCCTGCAATTGCGTTACCATTTCGGCTGATAAGCGTGCCTCGGATCCCATTTTTTCCGTCATTTTCACTTACAGCATATGCTTCCAGTTTTACGTCAAAAGCTTTCCCTTTTGAATTAACACAAGAGATAGAAGTGGCACGTATGTAAGCACGCTGTGACGCCAGATCACCAACAGCTGAACCCAGAAGGTTACAGTCACGCAAATCCATGGTGAAATTATTGGGCATGATGACATCTTTTTTAATACGCATCGTTACTGGCATTGGTTCTGATTTGGAAGAAAGGCTTGTAGGCGCTTCAAGCCCGGTAATCAGAACACCAGTGATAATAGATGTTGCCGGAAGAAACATTTCATCTTTTCGGGCAGCATGCCGCGCTTTGCTATCAACTGGCGCAGTACCATCACCTCGTACAGTCCGAGTAGGCGCTTTATCTCCTGCAATGACCTCTCTGCCTTCCTTGATTCTGTTTTCAGACACGGGCATAACCTGAATGACACCATCGGTACCATTAGTCTTAATGGAACTTTGTGTGATTGTTCTCATTGGGCTATTACGCGTAGGTGTGATAGAAGCGTAATTAGGGTTTACGCCATTAATCGGCGCATTAGCATTAAGCTGATAAGGAGCTGCCGGTGCCTGCTCATTAATCGTTTTACGCGAACTACCAGCATCCAAGTTACGATTGCCGTTTCGATTTGTCTGCATATCATTAATTTGCTGAGACAGCTGCTGAAGTTGAGAAGTTAAACTTGCAACTTGGGCTTTAGTTTCCTGTTGGGCTTTTTCTGCTTTTTCGCGGTCCTCTTTCGCCGCATTTTGGTCAAGTCGGTTTTGCTTAACCATTTCTTTATATACTTTCTGGCTTTCTTCATTACTCAATTTGTTCATTTGCGAATCATCTAACAACAAATTGGTCTGCATGTCTTTTTTCTGTGTTTTCTTTTCTTTCTTAACTGGTGTGGAAAAAATAGACTGGCTAATAATATAAACAATCACTACCAGCAGAGCGCCAATAACAGAAAGTCTGACGGTCTTATTTTCCCAGGCCTTTTTAATGTCCATGATTAGCTCCACTTGTAGGTTTCTGGAATCGTTTAATTTTTAGATTTCGTTCGCTGTCAGACATCTGAGGAACGATATAGGGTTCACCTGCTCTGGCCCAGTTTTCACGAACAGATGGATGATTCATTTCAGCTTTATCTATCTGGCTCGTTCTAGATATTTCATGTTTGTAATTAGGTTCCAAAACGTTACTTTTGTGATAGTCAAAAGCATTCTCCTCATTAATATTGTCCTCTCCTACAAATTTATCAATAAGAGTTGGATCGTTCATTATTACTGTCTGAACGGGAAAAGCGTTACTGCCATCTTCGATACTAATGGGTGCGTCCGGAACGATTAATACACTCCTTTTTGGTATATATTCTGACCTGTAGTAAAAGCTGGTTAAAGCAAATACGACAAAACCAATCACGGTGGCCCCAAGCAGAGCAGGCAAAGTAACTTTTCCCATATTATTTTCTGATTAGACTTGGTCTGGTTGTAACCCGGGCCTCGCGTTCCTTGAACAATTTATCCCGGACTATGTAAAGCTCTGTTTCTTCTCCCGGTTGCAGGTATGCTTTATCAAATAAAGCACTTGCAATAACGCCTTCTGCCATACACTGCTGATCAGCAACGATTTGACCGTATGGTTTATCGTTTTTCACAAGAATTACATCAATAAGTTCACGTGAGCCAACCAGTCTCTGACCGAGCTTTGCATACATATTAAAGTTACATGGTGACTGCTCTGGCGCAGGAATACGAGAAAGTCGGTCCTGTTGTAAACTGAATCCTGAAGGGACCTCACCAAGAGCCACAGGAGTCAATAAATCAATGATTCTTTGTTTATGATCGTCTTGTTTTGGATCCGTTGGAGCCAGTTCTTCTGACTGGGAGCGGGCCAACATTTCCTCATAGTTTTGCTTATCCAATGAGGTTTCACGTTTGGCTTGCATAGATGGGCTTAAAGATGTAGTAACTGAAATCATCGCACCGGGAACATCAAGCGGTACCAGGGTCAGGTTATAGGTCGATTCAGGTACCTGATCTTCAGACAACATAATCCCGATTGGTTTATCGGTATTAGTTGAAATAAAGACATCGCCACCATTAACAAATATGCTTGCCTCTTCAGCAGGGGTAGAAGTACTGACAGAAGCATTCTTGAAGCTGGTCGATATTCTGTTTTGAAGTCCTCGTGAAACTGGCAGTACCACATTCCCACCAGGCGGCACATTTACACGCTGAACTTCTTTATATCGGTTACGAGCTTCGACATAAAGTTCATCGGCTTTTGACGTGGCGGTCGCATTGGTTGCATTCTGCTGGGAAGAGGTACCTGTTGGTCTCCCATAGCTATCAATTGCACCAGATCGGGTCTGTGCGTCAAATCCGGGGAGACTAGGATTATTTGATAATGCTCCAGTAATAGCGCTTACCGCAGGCGAAGCATTGCTGGCTGGGGAAAGTTGCACGGTAGGGAGATCAGTTGTAGGTTTTTGTCCCTGCGCATTACCGGCTTCACTAAGGTTTGTTTGTGCACCTGACTGTTCAGAACCAGCTTGACCCGGAATAATGGCTTTTGCAGCTCCATTCTGAAATCCGTCAGCACCAACTGGCATTACAACCGGGTTATTAATTGTTGCTGGCAATTGGTATTCTTCAGCGATTACGCAGTTCGAAGTCGTGAGCATGATCAATGCTGTAAATGCGTTGAAGCCTAAGCCCTTTTTTTTAATCATCACTTGTTACCTGTAGACGGTGGCGGATTATCCAGCGTTGCCAGTTGCTCTTTGCCGTTTATCGTAATTTTTTTAATATTCGGTGTTCCGGAATATTGATTTACATATGCAATTCTTGGGCGACCATTTTTCATCCCGAGAACCCATTCATAAGTCCATTTCGATGATTCAGTTTTGTCCGGAACATTTACAAGTCGAGTCGTTTTGGTACCCCAGACATAGACCATGTCATTTTTTGGATCAAAGTAAATATCATTAGGCTTAAAGGTCTGCTCAACACCACGAGCCTGCATGATATTTATCTGCTCCTGTAAAGACTCACTCGTTTTAGCCTGTAGTTCAGGTGAAAGGGCATCGAGGACATAGGCCGTCACAAAGGAAATATTAGTTGGATTAATATTCCCTAAAAGGGTACTAAAAAAGAGAGCCCATTGTGTTTTATAAGATTCCGATGCTTTGTTACCAACAACCGTGATCTCTTCATTCATGTTTGGAGGGGTAACAATCGTCACTGGGTCAGTGAAAAAAAGAATCTTTGCAACCAATAACCCAATGACGGCTATTGAAACAGTATTAATGCGGATAAGTTTTGTATCACGATTAATCAGGGCGCTGTATGTAATTCCAGCACCTGACGCTTCAGCTTGTGGGCTAAATCGTTTTTTAATGTCCAAAAAACGTCCCTTAGCACTTTCATCTTTCTTTACGTATGACTGTTCAAGATCACCGTTTTCATCCTTTTTAGATTTTTTGAAAAAAGGGATGTTAATGCCACTTAGCATTTTCATTCATAGCTCCATCAAGAATACAAATCTCTGATAAATGGATCGTTGAAATAACGGCTACTAAAAACTGCTTTACCTGGCAAAAAACCGAGCCACCAGAGTCTGTGTTTTAGCAATCCTCTTATTCCTGACTCAGCTGCTTTGTTATACGCAATCCAATACACAACCGCTGCTACAACAGAAAACCCGAAGCATTCGAAGATATTCCCAAATGCAACCAGAATGAATGCAAGCCCTAATTTTTTGGCATCCCAAAACAAAATCAGTAGAGGCATGTTGATCCTGAAAGGGAATCTATAGGTATGCTGAGGAACGTCGTTCTGCTTACTCATTAAAAATCCAGAGAGGGGGATGAACCCCCTCATGCATGATTAACAATAAATTACAGCGGTACGCCAGCATCCATAAAGGTGCTGATAATTTTCTCGCCGTTGGCCATTACCAGCATCATGAATAATGAAACCAGTGCCAGGCCCGGGTTAGGCTTAAGGACAGAGAAATATACGCTTGAGATCAACATCGCGGCTGCCAGAATTTTGCCCGGAGCTCCAGTCATACTTTCACTCATGTATGACCAAATATCTCCCAGTGCCCCATCATCTGAACCCGCATATGCCAGACCGCAAAAAAGCACGGTCAGCAGAACAAACAAAATCACTTTTGCGCTTTTTGTTTTAAAAAGTGCAGCCGTGTTAGATTTCTTTTCACTAAGGCCAATATTTAAAGAAAGTTCCATAATTACTCCGTGTAGATTTGAGTTCACGTAAACGCGAATGAATAATACTTTTTTATTCCGATCCTTCCGTTCGCATAAACCCCCTTTTTTTAACGTTTAGCGATTGGTGAATTTTTAAGCAAAGGGCCTAAAGCATAATCTTTGAAAGGTACCAGTGAACGCTTAGTAAAAGTTTGAAAGAGGGGAGGGGGTAAGATTACGTTAAGCTCAATCCTGAAGCTGATGAGACTCCTCAAGCATAAAAGTCACTTTTGATGGTTTGAAAAGCTCTAACTAGATATCGGGCAGGTAACTAAGCTTCATATCTAATCTTTTTTGTTCCCTTATTATCTATCTCTTGATTCTGAGAAGGCCGCATATCACTGTGCTCCCTGGTTCGGCAACTATCAGTTGGAGAAACTACATACAATCCTCGGGCCGGTGCGTCATTCATCTAAATGCCTTTTACACCTCTGGGCGTGAGTGGGACTTTGTCTTGTCCATACGAACATCATTCATTCGAATGCTTTTGGCCAATGCTATTTAAGCAAATGCTTTCTGGCTGAGTCCTTTTGCGAATGAGTCTTTGATATAACTGCATGAATTTTGGGTTGTTTGGTGTACTAACAAAACAAAGGCATTTCTTTGAATGCCATTGGAGTTGTGATGCTTCTGATATTTTTTTGATCTCATATCAAGCACATAGTCCTTCTGATGCCCAATGTCATAGATGTCTTGGACCATTCTCGCTCTTAACAAAGCTGAACTGTGTGTCATTCGACCTAATGCCATTCACCAAAATGCCTTTTTATACCACTGCATAGCTATGCTCGGGATACAGTGGCAAACAAAAGCATTTCAATGAATGAATTTTTGGGATACCGACATCAAAAGCATTTGTATGAATGTAAGAGGCGTAATCCACAAAAGGCATTCACGTGAATAGAGTGCGCACGAAACCATCTTGCTCAACGGCATTTAATGAATGGGCTAGCATGTACGCTTGAGTCAGAAAGGCATACAGATGAATAGTCAGGAGTTCGTTTGAAAAGTTACTTTTTTGCACATTAAGCCGAGATGTAAGACCAGTAGTAAAAGAAGCACTAAGCATAGCACTGATAAATAACTTATTTTTCAGCAGGTTATAACCAGTGCATACCAGATAGCTTTCAACCTTGTTTGGCAAGGGCCAGCTTAGGGCTTCTTTTGAAGATCTGAAATTGTATGTCGCGACCTTTCTTAACTTCTTGATAATCGAGATATCCGATAGATTCAAGTTCCCGCATTGCTTTACGAATTATCTGGTTTTGCGTACGAATAGGGGTTGTAAGAAGCAACCTTTCCCTCAACCGTTTCATATTAACGAACAACGTACCAGCTGGCATTGCTTCAAAATAAATATAGAGAGATTGCGCAGCTTCTTTTTTAGCCAAAATGTATAGAACCTGAAGGCTTAACAATGTCTTATGGTCGTAACGATACAGTTCCCACATAGAAGGATCCCCAACCAGCTCAACAGTATCGCTTTTTGGATCAATCATAGCCTTCTGCACCAGATGCGTTACTGTGAACCGACCACTACGAGAGTCTGAGAAGGCAAGCACTACCGATGCAAGGTTCATTAATGACTCTTTAAAGCGCGCACGAGTTCGTTTGTTGATGTTTGTTGAACTGATACCACACATCTTCGCAAACTCGTTAAAAGTCAGGCTAATCTTCTCGGAAGTAAAACCATATTTACTGAAAGCCATGATGATCCCGAGCCAGCACTTAAAGTCGGTAGACATAGATAGTTTGACACCAGTTATCTTGATGTCGTCATAACCCTCCGATCTTGCAATTTCCATACACGAAAGCTCATCAGAGGCATCAACTTCAAAGTTTCGGTCGCGGTTTTCTTTTGTGCCGACAGGGGTAAATACACTCAATCTCAGCAGGGCCACGGGCTGAACCGACTTGGACGAGTTAGGCGTCAGTTGATAAGTCTTACCTGATTCATTACTGGTTACGTCAAAAGGATGGATTAACTCGTTGTTTTTAATCATTAACTTAACTCGTCGGTGATAAGATTTTCATTTGGCAAACTGTTTATAACATATTCTTGCAAATGCTTTTTACGCATTTACCTAAATGCCATAAGCATTCCAGTAAATGCCTTCCTTATTCATTCAAATGCTTTTCGCATGCATCCGAATGCCGGATCCTTTCATAAAGTTACTATAATCAATGAGTTAAAGATGCCGTGATCTTTACTTGAACTCTATTGATCTTTAGTGATCTAAAGAATTGATCTAACCTGTTGAAAACAATGATAAGTCCATATAAAACAAGGAATAGCGCTCCTTTATCAATATCTACAGATCGCAAACGGAAATGAAAGTGGGTTTACTATCATTGTTCTATTCAAGACAGTTTTTATTTTAATTTTATTAAGCAAATTTTTTGAGTTTACCTTTTAGATGTATCAGCCCTATTTGGCAAATTTGAGGTTCATGTATCATGTAGTAAACAGGAGGAAGATATGAACAACAGCAAACATACAGTCATTGAAGTGGATACTAATCTAGTTGAAATTGAAAAGGGATTTAATCCCCGAGAGGCGGTAATCGGAGATTTGTGTTACGAACAAGAACCTGTCAAATCGATGATTGTGTCAATCAAACAAGCCTTTAAGGAAGGAAGGCAGGTTGATATGATCAAGGTCGTAAAAAGAAAAGGTAAATATTTAGTTCGTCAAGGTCATACTCGTTTTCATGGCTTAAAATTAGCAATTTCTGAAGGTGCTAATATTCCAAAATTATCTGTTATCTTAATCGATTATAAAAACGAAATTGAAGAATACCTTGAGAACCTCGATGGTAACAGAAGCAATGGGCTAAATCCGGTTGGGCAAGCTCATGCATTAGCTCATGCTGTTAGTCTCGGGTATTCGGTTGAAGAACTAGCAATGCGATATCAACGATCAACTACCGCAATTCGTAATATGCTAAAAATCCTTGATATGCCATTAGAGCTTCAACGTTTGATTAGCCTAAATCTAATCAAAAAAACGCTCGCCATTGAAATAATGTTAAAATATTCCAACGATCACAAAATGGTTTTAAAACATATAGAAGGTTTCTTACCTGGCGTTAAGAATATTGAGACTACAACGAGCAAAATTGTAGGCATACCTGAACACAATGCAGCTGGAGCAGGACCAGACACCTTAAATAAAGGCGGACCAGAAAAGAAAAATTCGGCAGTCACACGTAAGACTTTGGGTATTAAGCGCCTCTCGCATAAGAAAACAGAACGGCTAAAATCTGAATTTCTTGAGCTTGTGGAAAGTACACATACGGAATCTATAACGAATACTCAAACAGAACTAAAATTTGGTAGAGATAGTGCACACTTGTTCAAAAATGTTGATAGTAAAAATGTAATATTTTCTGATGATGGTGTTCAAATAATCTTGAATGATGAAAAGCTAAATATTTTATTGTCTTTACTTAACGACGAAAATACAGCAATCATTCTTTCTAAACCAAAATTAGAAGAGCTTCTGGAAATTCGAGATCTCCTTAAGGAATAAAAAACCGAGGATTAGTTGAGTGATTAAACCTATAAAGCTGACTCTTATCGATAATTATAATGATTTGCTTCTAACTCATGAAGTCCTTAAACGCAACATGGAAGAGTTAGAACACGGTAAACGTTTTGACCAATTTCCTGAAGGGCATGACCACTATGAAAAAACTGTGAAAGAAGCTGTAGCAATCGTAGAGGCACGTTTGGAGGTGTTTCGAAAATGAAATCTCTTTTCTTTACTCTTGATGGTCATATGGTACCAGCCTCAGTGAATGTATCCCTTAACGGAGATGGAAATTATTATGCACCTATCGAAAGAGAATGTAACGAATGTGCGGGCACAGGCCACAAAGGGGCTGATGTATGTGAAAAGTGTCATGGGGTACAAACAGTTGGACCCATTATTGAAAAATTAGTGGTACTAGAGCCAATTACCTTTCTCGATAACATTCCGGAACTGCGTGTTAACCCAACACTCGAAGCATGGAAATCCAGAAACCACGTACTTATTGAGAAAGCAAAAAAGGCTAACACTAAGTTTTCTAATAGTATATTGGCGCAACTAGACAATAACCGTTTTTTGACAGAACGCCAGCTGGATTGTTTCTTTACAACCTTTGATGTGATGTTGTCTGAAACTCCGGAAAATGAACAAGAAATTTTAAAACATAGCTACAATATCGGCCAGGTCATAAGCATTGAACTAACATTTACTGAAGTCAGGGCCGCGTACGCAAAAAGTAAAGGGAGTTATTTTTTTACATTTACTGGTAAAGTTAGAAATGACGGGATCGCTTTAACGGCCGATAAACAGGATCACATTTTATTGGGTGAACGTTATCATTTGACTGGAAAAGTCAGAAAATTCTATGATTTTGATTCGAAAAATTATGCTGCAATAACAGTTTTTAAGTTAAGTAAACTCCAAGACAGTTAAATGTTTTACTGCTTAAATATAGAGCCAAGACTTTAACTGTCGTTAGGACTCACTCACGTAATATTGTTGCTTACGCAATGGGTTTTATCCCTCATAAAGATCTGCGAGTATAAATTTTTTACATTTAAATTCCCCTCTATCACAACCTTTTCAATAGTAAAAAAATGATAATCTTATTAATTATAATTTTTAATTTTTTGTATACCAATACCATACAGTTAAGGCTAAAAGGTGATGATGGAGATGGACTTTAAAATGCACAATGATCTGGGTCTCGGTTTCATTTGTAAAAATGCAAGAACATCGTCAAAGCCAACGTTAAGAAAAGTTACTTTTCCGGTAAGCGCATATGAAACGTCTAAGCTTTCTTTAACCGGTTTTCAATGCCCCACAGCCTGCCGATTTCCTTTTTTTGTGCTATGCATGATAATCCATAACCATCTTTCGTCTGCATGCCCTATCAACCAAAATGAATGTTCAAATCATATATCGCAATTTTCTATCGACATTAAAGTACAAGATTGGCTTAGCCGTTCAAGAGTAGCGTTTATTGATTTCCATAATCTAAGAAATACAGATAAAACCACATTAATAACAGTGGAACATCTTGAAGCTTTACTTACTGTTATGTCAACTACTCTTGTCGCTTACGCTCCATATTCAAAAAAGAGACTTAACTTTAGCTTTCTAAATTCATTTACTTTGTCTAAAACTTCTCAAAGTTACACATTAACTTTCCCGGTAGTTCTCAGTCCGCTTTTAGATGCTCTTGGCGGTTTCATTCAGGAATGCATAACTGAAAAATTGTTAAAACGACGAAATTCGAATTTCATGGTTTACGAGTATCTTAAACGTTCAGGCCAGAGCTCTCATAAAGTGGAGGACATTAATAACGACTTACAGCTTAAAACTCTAAATATAAGACTTATGAGTGTCCTTACTGGGCTTTCTCAGCAAGGACTCATTTCATTTATTTGCGAAGGAAAGAGGGGCGACCGGAGAATAGAAGAGCTTCAGTTTATACCTTATGTTCAACGAACTCACCCTGAGGTATTAACTTTTCAGGAATGGATTAGCCCAGTTGATTAGAATTTACTCTATTTCAGCACGGCCAGTATTTCTGTTTCCGTTTTCCGTGTATTTGGCTTACTTCCTACGGATCGGTAAGCGCTGAGTCTGTGTATGACGAATCCACGCTCTTCATAGAGGCCCAAAGTGAATGGTGTCAGGCTATTTGATATCGCAACAGCAGCGCCTTTTCTGTGAGCGTCAACGAGCATATTTGCTAACAGCACGTGGTCGCTTTGGCTGAACGGTTTACCATCGTAACTGACAAAACTAGTTTTGCTTGTTTTGTCATATGGCGGATCACAATAAATCTGATCTCCTTCACCGGTTGCGGCCAGAGTCTCCTCAAAACCAGCGGTGATCAGTTCAATACCTGAAAGACGAAATGAAAGGTAGTCTATTTTATTGAAGTCAAGCTTCAGTTCTGTATGTTTCCCCCAGGGCACTGAATAGATTCTTTCTGAGTTATAGCGGCACATACCGTTATAGCCCAGGCGATTCAGGGAGTAAAACAAAGCCGCTCTTTGAAGCGGTTGACCAGAAATACAGGTTTTGTTGAAACGGTCCCTCATCTCATAGTAGTCCTTTTCGACAAAGGTTTTATCCGCTAGGTTTTGGACCTGATTTATAAAGTTAGTTTTCTGTCTTTGAATAGTCCTGTATAGGTTGATCAAGTCTGGATTGCTATCTGCAAGCAATGCATTTTGTGCAAACATGTTCAGAAAAACGGCACCACCGCCTATAAAGGGTTCTACCCACCGGCAACTATGATCGTGTGGGTAGTGATGGCTGATGAAAGGCATCAGTTTCGTTTTTCCACCAGCCCATTTGATTATCGGCATGTGTCTGAGATGTCGAGTCAAAGTGTCTATACCTGAGAGAGAAATTTAGGTGCTGGTATCGTACCTAACCACGGGCTTTAACTAATAACTTAGGGAGCAAAAAAAAGTTGTTTAAGACGCACAGTTTTGACTTTCAGCATTGCGGATTTATAAGATTTTTCCTCACTGATACCTGAACTTTATGTTTTGGATTTATGTCTTTGTTTATGAAACGATTTTGATGCCATCACAAGAAATGGGGAGCCCTCTTTTTTTGTGAAAAATCAGAATAGGCTCAAAAAGTACCTTTTTTGCGAAAAATTATGGATTTTTTTTTCGGTAGTATCCCCGCTACGCAGAAAGTAAGCAGAAAAATGTAACGGAGCCCCTATGAGTGTTTTACTGACAGAACCTACACAGCAAGCTAATGACAAGGTCTTTAAAACGGCCCATGTTGCCTTTTCAGTAGTTACTGGCACAGGTCGTTACGTCACCGGGCTTAAACAGTTCCGTGATGCAAACCCTGAACTTTGTACTGAAGTAAGTGACCAGAAAGCATGGGCTATCCACCCTTCAGTAATTCAGGTCACGCCAGGCTTCAACTCCCGCGAAATGGGAATGGGTGACGATTACTATAAGCTCCCTGAGGTTGAAGAACACATCTACAACATCAAGAATGCCTACATTCGAGGTGACTATGTAGACCCTATCCGAGTACGTGTTATTGATGGGGTACCTTTTGTTCGCCAGGGGCACTGCCGTTTAAAAGCCTCAATGATGGCATGTCATGAAGGCCATGACATAACAATCCTTTGCGTTGAGATTAAAGAAGATGAAATTGGCTGTGAGCTCGCGACCATTGATGGTAACCGTGGTCTTGCGCTTTCTCCTGTTGCGCTTGGCGAGTCCTATCGTCGCCTACATTCTCTTGCTGGCTGGTCACTCGAACGAATTGCTCAACGTGAAAATAAAAGCCCGACGACCATCAGTTCTCTTATCCGCCTGACAACCTGTTCTGTTGTTATCAAGAAATGGATTCATGCTGACGCTATTTCGTATGTCAACGTGCTTTCACTGATCGATGAGCTCGGTGAAACAGAAGCAATTTCACGTATCAAGAAGATGATCGCGGAACTTGAGCAGGCCGATGCGAATGGCATCACGGTGAAAAAAACCCAACATGGTCAGGTACGAGTCAGACCTTCAGACTTCAAGCCAGCACGGATTCCGCCGGTTATTGCCACAAAAGCCGTAGAAGGCGTCAAACTCATCACCACCAGCTTATTACAGAAACTGGGGGATATTGAATTGCCGGAGCTGACAGATTCAAGTGCTGACGAAGAAATCAACATTACGTTGAACCGCAGTACTCTGGAGATGCTGAGAAATCTATCAAAAGAGATCACAGAATCAGAGAACAAGCAGCTTCGCCGTGCGGAGAATCGTCAGGCAAAACTTAATGGTGAGAAGCCAAAATACCCACGCAAAAAAAATGCTAAGAAGGCAGGGGAAGAGACCGATCAGGATACTGACCCACAGCCGGACGCAGAATAATTTACTTTTGGCAAAGTGTTGGTTTTGTCAGAGTCATTAAGGATTCAGGCTTTTTGCCCGCCTTTTTTAAACCTCCATGTATCGTTCTTGCCCCGTTTATGCGGGGCTTTTTTTTTGCTTCTTTCTATGAGTTGACATCTTTAAGTTTTATTCAGAGACATAAAAAACTTTTTCGTGTCACTGAACCTATTAGGTTACAGAGCGACGTTGCTATCCTGGTAAAAGTTTTTTCTAAAGGACCGGTAAAATGTCATCTCTTGATTCTGAAGCTAAACCCGATAATGCAGGTCACAGCGTACTGGCTTTAACAACCTCTCATAGCCTGGTGGTTAGCTCTTCTGAAACATTTCTTCCAGATATGCGCAAAGAGCTCGGCATTATCGCGGATCTTGTTGAGTCCTATAATGATGAACTCTGCTTGTTGAAACACATGGCTGTCCAGTTCAAAACCCACAATCACCAGAAACTTTATTCTTATCTCTCAGGCTACAACCACAGTATCTCTGAAGCGGATGCCTTGTTCGCGGAAAACGCTCTGAGATCTGAATACTGGAAACGCGTTATGGCACTCACTGATGTTTTGCCTATCATGTCGGATGCCAAACGTAACGAATGGGATAAGCAGTTTACGGCCGACCGCTATATTATGCCGCCTCAGGTGATCCCTGATTTCACAGCTGACGCTGTAGTGGGCACCGTCGTTGCTTTGCTTAATGACCGCAATCAATTTATTAAAGAAAGGGTTTACGACGTCTTCCAGTCTCTGAGCCGCAGTCACAAGACCAACAAAGCTTTTGGGTTCTCCACCCGCATGATTACTACCGGAGTTTGCGAGCCGTCTAAATACCGCTGGCAGAAATTAAGGGTGGATTTTAAAGAGTCTGGCATTTCACCACTGAGCGAGCTCCGCGTTATATGCGCATTCTTCCGTGGCGAACAGGTGAAGGCGATCCATAACACCAAATCATTGGTTGAGGCGTTGGTCGAACATGAGGGGTTCAGAAAATGGATCTGCATCGATGGCAATAGTATTCGTTTCAGGGTTTACAAAAATGGATCAATGCATATTGACGTCCACCCTGACATCGCCGAGCGGCTTAACAATATTTTATCAGCTATCGTACCGCTAGCATTACCTGCCGACCGCATGGCTCATAGCAAGAAATCTTTGGAGGCATTCCCTGTACTTAAGCAGTGCATCGACTTTGATACACGGATGCAGCTTTCTGAACTGATGTTTAAGAATGACGGGGACAATAAATGGAGTTGCTGGACATCTTTAGGGTCTCTCGCCGAACGCAAATCTTCGAGTGTTGCCGCTGACACCCTTCGGTTCTTAGGGGCAACAGTAACAAAATACGATGTGACATTTTCCTATGATCCGTGTGAGGTTATTCGTTACATCGGCCAGATAGGGGAGATGCCCGATATTGTATCGCATCAGTTTTACCCTTCATCTTGCCGAATCAGCGAATATGTATATTCCCTGCTCGGTGCAGGGGAAGGGGATACCCTCCTGGAGCCTAATATTGGCCATGCGGATTTGCTTAAATCATTCCCTGCCGGTGTGATCGTTACTGGCATCGAGCTTGATACTTTGAATTGCATTATCTCCCGGGCTAAGGGATACGATACGACAGAAGCTGACTTCCTCACATGGTCTAAGTCTAATCAACAGCAGAAGTTTGATTATGTCGTGATGAACCCACCTTTTGCCGATAACCGGGCCAGGCTGCATCTCCAGGCAGCTGCATCTCATCTCGCAGCCGGGGGAGCTCTAGCAGCCGTTCTTCCATTATCTCTTCAGGGGCTCGATAACCTTCTGGGGGAAGAATTCCGGACGGAATGGATGGACGTTTTTGAGAACGAGTTTGAAAACACGACCGTTTCGGTTCGCATCCTGTACGCCGAACGTATTCAACAAGAGGAAGTCCTATGAGCAACCAACCCACCAGCCTGCCAGAAGAAGATATTGAGTTTGTTATGGATACCTTTCAGAGGAGCATGGGTAAATCCAAACCTGTCAGGGATACTCAAATAGAGGGCGAGAAACCGCAAAGTAAAGAGTCCGCAAACTCAACTGATAACCCCGGTTATGAAGAATTCTTTTAATTACGCTCATGATATCCTGGTGCAGTTATTTAGAATGATATTTGAGGGATGGGGGACATTGTGATTAAAAGGCGTAACATTCGACGATCAATTTATGGATTGCTTATTGTTCTTATCGCCGGAAATGTGTGGTTAGGCCTTAGAGCTGATAAAATTCATAAAGTGCGTTATCAGGATTTCTGGTCACCGGCAACTGTGATTAAAGTAACTGTAATGCCTTCAACGAATGAAATCCAGCTCAGTGGTAAAATCCCTAAATCGGTAAGAGTTTCAAACAATTATGTTGAGTACTCGTTACCGGGCACACTCTCGGCCAAGACCATTTACCGAAGCGTGTTAGAAGATGAGATGCTCACTTTGCTTAATGCTGGAGGTCAACTTGAAGTTAAATACACTCTGGACAAGCAGACAAATCGAACTAAGGTATGCACTAAGTGCTTACGGGTGATTAAAGATATTAACCATCAATATTCAGCCACTGAGGTAAAGCATGGGCAGTCCTAAATTTGAAATTGCTGAGCAAATTAAAATGTGGATCGTTGTTTATCTAGTTTGCTTTTTAGCACTTTACTGTGTGTTAAGCGCTCTACATGCGCTTTATGATCCGCTAAATTTACCTGCCCTGACGTGGCCTATCAGCTGGTTCGTGGTGCCTGAAATGACAAGTTTTGGCAGTGCATTATTAGCTTTTGTCCTATCGCCAGGCCTTTGCTCTATAATTGCTGTTTTATTCGGTAAGTCTACCTTTAAAAAAGCTAAAACAAAAATATAGAGTTAATTAGATTGGTGGCTCAGGTTTATAAAACCTCTCACTAGAGAGGTTTATTTATTATTTTTGGCTGAGATTAACAGCGTTTTCCATAAATGTATCAATAACAACCGTAAGAGACTGGCTGGTACCATGGCTATACTCAGGCCAAGGTAAAAAAGGATATGAAGAATACGCCATCAACATGATACTGGTTGGGCAACGCCAGTCCGTTGGAACACCTTTACTGTAATGGACAATCATAGCCGGGCGACTACAATCAATATCTCCAGCGTTTTTATCGAGTACGAAAGTAGCCAGAACGCCGGTGTCCTTCTGGGATACGAAAACAAGGCTGTCAGTAAAAATAAAGGCCATTAAGGAAGAGGCCAGGAAAGCGCCAGTAAATAAGGACTTCTTCTCTTTCCAAACGCGTCGAGCATATAACCCCATTAGCGCTACCGCTGAAACCATTCCGGACCACTGAGCACCCAAAGAAAAATCTGTTACTGTTTTAGATGTCATACTTTCATTAATAGTAATCATTGCGACAATGAATGGTGATGAAATTCCAAGTGTTGCTAGGACTATCAGCGATATTTCAGACCGGTTTTCTTTAGCGGATCCTTTACTTATTGCAGACATTGCTCTGAACATAACGAATGTACTGTTGAGCATCAGAAAACAGCATAAGAGCATGTATAACATTGGGTTTCCTCAACCTAGAAGTGATGGTTACCCTGTTATTTTACATAGATTTGACTCAACAGATGCTTTTAAAATCTCGCTTCCTTGAATTTACAAACATATCAGCACAATTGGCAAACATAAAGAAGCAGCGTCTATCAAAAGTTACTTTTATGATTGGTTGAATACTCATTTTGAAGGCTAAAATCCAAAAAAGTGGGTACAAAAAGTTACTTTTGCGTCATCCAGATGCACTGCCGCCATTTTGCATTCTGTACGTTGGTTGCTTTCTCACTTGATGTCTCTTTTAACAGGCAAATTATCACTTTATCCGACCGGACCTTGTAGGCTGAATCCGTAGAATAAGGCTATAACCTATTCCCGGAGCATCATATGCGTAAAACTTTAATTGGCTGCATGGTTGCAACTGCCCTTGCTACTGTATCTTCGGCACATGCTCAGGTATTTAGCTACTCATTTACAGATACCAATAAGGCTGTTCGGAATATCAAGCCTGCAACACAAACATATCTTAATCCCGCTGGTGTTTTGACTCTGAACTTGATATCGGGTCTTGATCGGTACGAGCGAGTGACGGTCACACGAGACAGCGATAAAAAGGTTATGTATTCCTCTGTCTCGACCAAAACGAGCGTTGCAGATCGTATCGTTGCTGCCGATGGAACAGAATACTATGGAAAGGATATGGTTCTACCGGCGCTCGGAGAAGGGACCTTTACTGTAGTCAATGAAACTCTGGATATTCGCCAGACTGTAGTGAGCACATCTACTTATCATTTCATCGTTGATACAACTCCTCCACGCTATAAGAGTATTTATCCGAGTCAAAACGCAGGTTACGACATGGTACTTTCTGGGCCACTTTGGGAGTTGGGCCGTGGCGGTAGTGGCCAGTTTTCTATATTTGCAGACGGTATTGAGGATACTAGTGGAATTGACAAGATCCGTCTTGTCATTAAACGAAGTAATGGTTCTGTGGTCTCCGACAATAACCTGAGTTATGACACAGCCAATAAACGTGCGTTCTATCCGTGGATTAAAGATATGAACACCCAGGCTGGCATGCCCTCAAGTGATCTTGATGAAGAATTCACCTTCAATTTCATCGTTACGGACCTGGCAGGAAATACGCTTAACATTCCTCCCCAGCGGTTTTTATATGACGATCAAATGGGAGAATTTACGCCATTTGCAGTTCATGACTCACGTGTAAGCACCAGTGTTGTACCCGGCATTTCTTCGGGATACGTCCCGTTTAAACGAGGCCTTACAGTGCTGGAAAACCCCTACAAGTTGGTTATACGTATCCCAAGAACTAACTGGAAGCCATATCGAAATGGTGGCATGAGCATTACCAATAACTATGGCGGAGTACAGGTCCTTTCCGAAGATGCCACCTATGTCTACGTGGAAGTTAAGTTGCCACAGGGTGCCTTAGATGGAAACTACTATAGACCTGTGAATACATATCAATGGTCTGGAGGAGATCTTGGTCAGTATGCCAGCTGGCTCAACTGGGATCCTGCCTCTGTAAAGAGTCCGGCTTGGGGAAGTTCACCCATAGAACGACAAAAGGCTGATGGAACATGGTTCAACAGCGTAAACTGGAACCTGTTCAAGGCATCTGATATGCCTATAAAACTTACTAATATCCGATTCAATGTACAGGCCAGGCCATATGATCAAAAAATCACTGGCGGAGCAACATGCAGTATTCCAGCTGGCTCAACAACCTGTACCGTCTCTTTGCCCCAGGATATTATAAATGGCACTACCGGCTATCTTCATAGTGGCTATGAAGTAAGGTCAACCACCGAAGCAACCTTCTTTGCCCCTATATGGGAGAATATAGCCTGGCATACACTGGGTCCCTCCGTCACTGGATTTGATTACAATGAAACCACCAACATTCTCCAGGTTTACGTGAATCAACCTGGAGATGGTTCATATTTCGACCATGTTTATGTAAATCGAGTTTGGTTGTCAGATAAAAACCGTAACAACGCAGAAATAAGCGTAACCGGCAAACAAACAGGTAGAAATATGGCGTCTGGGAACTACACGTATGAGTTCAACATGAAAGAGGTACCAGAAGGCAGTTATAACGTGGTGATTAATGCCCAAGATACATTCAACAATACCGGTAACCTCCCTTATCAAACGGTTGTCGTTGATAATACAGCACCATCTGTAAGTATTAGCTACGAAGGAAAACCGATCAGCAAAAACGTAACAGTATATGGGCTGGAGAACGTCCGTATACAGCTCACCGATGCTCTAACTAAACCATCCTTAAGCCGTATGACTCTTCGCGGTGGCCCTGTTTCTGATGCGGTGGAATTGTCTTGGGTGAATCTGGGAAACAACCTGTATGCACCTAATTATCCCAAGATCTTTCCGTCTCTTAATGAAGGCGAAACATACACTCTCACAGTTCAGGCCAAAGATGAGATGAACAACGTTAAAGAAAGCTCAGTCGAATTTAACTACCTTCCAAACAATCTCGTCAGGCTAGAGAATCTGAAAACCTTAGCTGTCAATGCTTCTCTCAAAACATCTGACAATACTCCTCTGGCTGTTCTGTATGCCAGCCAGCTGCGTAAAAAGGATGGTTCAATCGCTACAGGGCTTCAGGACGCAGTGCTTACTGTCCGTAAGGACGCTGCATTCGGCGTGACTGTAAATGGCGTTTCTGCGATGCCAGGTGAAAGCAAAGAGCTTCAACTGGATTTGGGGCTCGGGGACAGCCGTAGCTTTCCTATTTTCCCTGCTGTATCCGGCCTTACTGGCAGATCTGAGTTCATGATTAACATTGAAGAATTAAAATAAAGCAGGGCTGGTTTGCTGAAGCACAACGGCCACCTTCTGATGCGCCGTAGCCCATGTTGTTGCAAATCAGTCCGACGTTCATTGCGTAAGTAACGTTTACTGCGGACCATGGTAGTGATTAGACTCACTACCATGGTCATTTCACCACATATCTTCTCTGCATTGCTCTTGTTGGGCAGACTAGTAACTCGTCACTAAATTGCAGCTTTTGTCTTGCTAAGTCGCTGGTAGAACTGCACTACGAAATCGTCAAAAGATTTTATCCCTCATGTAGTTCCAATAAATGATCCCAAAGGTGCCAGAGAGTACAAAGAAGATCCCGGTACGCTGTAGGCCGCATGGTTACTGGGCTGGAGCATTGTCACTGACAACAGTAGCGACATAAGTGACAACGGGAGTGACTTAAAAGACAATGGTAGAGACTATTTCGACGTTGGTAATGATTTTAAGTGACAATGGTAGTGAGGTTAGACTTACACTTCCACTGCGAGGTAAGGTGACTCGCATTCTTTAAATAAATCATTACTTTCAGTTACTTGCGACACGAGTCTGCATGTATGCTTCTATTTCTCAAAAATTTATCCACCGAAAATGCCTGTGGCTGTGATTTAGCTTTGACGACAGTTTTTATCAGGGAGGCAAGTTGAGACCTGTATAAGAACTAAGCATTTATTTATCCCCATTTTCCACAAGGTAGTTCCAATAATTAGTACCTTAGTGTTCCTGATAGATCAAAAGAGATCCCCGCTGCCTCCAGGCCAGACGGCACAAGGCCTGAGACGTGATCAGTGACAACAGTAGTGATTATTTTGACATTGGTAGTGATTATTATAACGTTGGTAATGAGTTTTTTGACATCAGTAGTGATCAGAGCGACAATAGTAGTGACTTTTCATTAGATCTTTTTAACTTGATCTGATCCTTTGTTGATAACAGTTGCAGGTCATTGTATGCAAAGAGTTTTTGCCAAGTTTTAATGAGTGGAGTCGTTTTTTTAGGTAGAACTTATGCACAGATATGGATCATCACAATGATCCATCCAGTGACATAGAGTTCGCTGGGGCTTACTATTCACCAATCTGTTTACACATCAGTGATAACTTATTATGACTAAAGAGAAAGATACTGAGCAGCAGGACCTGGTCACCAGGGCTTTCTCTGTTAGAGAGAAAGAATCAGGTAAAGACATCATTTTGCGTCCTAACAGCAACCGTACGGTGCAGTCTATTGCTTTGATGCGGCTCGGGCTGTTCGTCCCATCACCAAAGAGTGTGGGGCGTCAAAATCGGGAATATAAAACGGTTGGCTTTGACGCAACGAAAGAGTTACAGACGCTCTCTTTAATGGAGAGCGAGGGGTTCACCAATATTTCAATTGTCGGTGAGCGTCTTGATATGTCAGTAGATTTTAAGACGTGGATGGGCATCATTCGAACCTATGCCAATCATCCGATTAACAATGACACGATAAGCTTAAAATTCACTGAATTCCTCAAGCTATGTACGCCTGAAAATTATCGCTCATCTACAGCGTCCAGAAAACGTATAGACGCCTCCTTACGCAGGTTAGCATCCGTTACCTTGTCGTTCACCAGTAATAACTCGTCCAAAGTCTATACAACGCATCTGGTACAGTCTGCCCTGTTAGACCCGGAATCAGATCAGGTTGTCCTTCAGGTTGATCCTAAGATTTTCGAGCTCTATCAATACGATCATAAGGTTTTGATGCAGCTGAAGGCAATTAAGGAGTTGGCCAAGAAGGAAAGCGCCCAGGCTCTCTATACGTTCATAGAGTCATTACCGCCAAATCCTATACCGATATCCCTTACTCGGCTGAAAAATCGTCTGAACCTCAAAACACGAGCAAATAGTCAGAATGCTACCGTGAGAAAGGCTCTTGAAGAGTTGGCATCGATAGGATACCTCCAGTACACCGAAATTAAGAAAGACGGAAAAGTATACTTCCAGATTCATAAGCGGGATCCCGATCTGAATTTGAACAATACTCAGCCTCCTTTAGAAGTGGTTGAAGATGAAGAAGAGAACTCAGGGTCTTCTGTTTTAGAAGGTGAGTTATGCCCACCAGCTGACCCGATTGACGGCGATGATGTTCTTACCGTCCATGATTTAACCGCTGAAGAACTGCGCTATATTCGTAGTCTTCGAAGCCAGAAAAAGAACAGCAACGCCAGCTAAAGTTAACCCGGCGGTTCAGGCTCCGGGTGCTAAATTACTTCTTCGATTTTCGTTAGTCCCAGCCCGCTCTTTCACGTCAACGGTAATGAGTCAAAAGTCATTACCGTTGTCATTGTTCTCTACCACCCTATGTAGATCGAGATTGCGAAATTCAACGCTTTCTCCTGAGTCACCTGTTAACACCCGTTTTCTACGCTTTACTTCATTGGCCAGTACATCCAACGGAAAATATCGTAACGGGGTGACAATGGCAGTGAGTTGACCCACTCACTACCATCGACATTCAAATCCCGGCTTCTCTGGTAGCTATAGTGACAATGGTAATGATGTGTACCTTACTGGCATTGTCATTGTCCTCCGAGTGTGCGTTCAGCTTTGGGAGGACACCGGAACTTAATGCGGCGAGTCACGGCCATTGTGAATCTCGATTGGATTGGCGAATACGGCTTCCGGTTGGGCCAGATGTCAATGGTTATGCTTCATCCAGCTCATTACTGTAGTCATTGCCGTTCAGTTGAGCTGATGCTCCTCTCATTCTATATGGCGACAACGGTAGTGAGCCCAGAAAGTGACTACCGTTGTCATGGCCGTCCAGTAGAGCGGGTCAACCTCTTAACTCACAGGGTGACAACGGTATTGAGCCCAGAAAGTCACTACCGTTGTCATGGCCGTCTGGTTAAGCGGATCAACCTCTCAATTCACAGGGTGACAATGGTAGTGAGCCCAGCAAGTCACTACCGTTGTCATAGCCGTCCCGTTGACCAGATCAACCTCTTAACTTACAGGATGACAACGGTAGTGAGCCTATTTAGTCATTACCGTTGTCATTGCCGTCCCGTTGACCAGGTCAACATCTTAACTTACAGGATGACAACGGTAGTGAGCCTATTAAGTCATTACCGTTGTCATTGCCATCCAGAAGAGCGGATGATCCTCTCAATTCATACGGCGACAATGGCAGTGAGCCCAGCAAGTCACTTCCGTTGTCATAGCCTTCCAGAAGAGCAGATGAGCCTCTTAATTAACAGGGTGACAACGGTAGTGAGCTCATTAAGTCATTACCATTGTCATGGACGTACAGCTGAGCTGCTCATCCTCTCAATTCACACACCGACAATGGTAGTGAGCTATTAAAGTCACTACCATTGTCATAGACGTCCACTTAAGTGGACCATCCTCTCAATACACACGGTGACAACGGTAGTGAGCCATTAGAATCACTACCGTTGTCATTGCTTTTCAGGTGCACTGATAAGGCTCTCAATAGACACGACGACAATGGCAGTGAGCCAATCGAGTCACTACCGTTGTTAATGCCGACCAACCGAGGGAAGGGTCCGCTCAAAGAACTGAGTGACAACAGTAGTGAGATCATCCAATCACTACCATTGTCAGCTTAAACCTTTAGGACGAAGAGGCTTGTCCGATAAAATGACGACAATGGAAATGAGCCTATCCATCACTACCACTGTCATTAAAGTCCAGCGGTTCAACGTTAATCAGTAGCTCCGGATGACAATGGTTGTGAGTCAGGCAATTCCCAAGCATTAGGTGACAGCAGCGTAACACCTCTAAGCTCACTCCTTTTGTCAGGGGTTAGGGTATTGAGTCTCTACCGTCGTCAGTGTTTCTGAGACACCAGTATTGCAGATCACTACAATTGTCACTTAAGTATCGACGGGGGATTAGATGCAAGTGACTGGCTAACCAGTACCAGTTTAGATTCAAAACGATCCCATCTTTGTGGATGCACTTGAGTAAGCTCGTATGACGATATGTCAGAGAAGTGACAACGGGAGTGAGTAGCCGGACTCACTCCCGTTGTCATCCCCGGTTGAAGGAAGAGGATCCCCGGGGCTGTATATTTACCGGGTATCCTTACTCAAGGGTTTCGACACTCACTCCCATTGTCGTAACCAACGAGTGTGCATTGTCTTTTAAAAGCATCGCTGGAAACGTACGATTAAAGTAACTTTTCTTTCGGTTCTTCCTTGCGAATCTCTGAAGACGTACTGTCTGATCGGAGTCAAGGAGGGCGGTAAAATTGAAGCCGTCAGTTTTACTGTCGGCTCCGGGTAGTTACTTCAACTCGTCGATCTGAATCATGAATTCTGAGGTGCCAACTTTCCCATTTTCGGAAGGATAAACGGGTAACAGAAGATTATCCCCCTGGCCCATATCTATTTGCACCTCAACTGACTCGCCTGGAGCCGCCTGTGCCCCATTAAATTTAATACCGAAGGCTGCATCCTTCCGCACAGTCAGCGTTGCGTTCTGGACCCCTTTAGCAATTTCTCCATTTGTCTTACGCAGAACGTTAGTGGACAAGTACGCAAGTGGTACGCCATCTGTCGTTTTGAGAGGCGAACTGACCGATAATGTGCGTAGATTATGTAACTGCACAAGGTTATTCGGTAGATAACTGAACTTCTGAGTATAGGTTTTGGTATTCGACTGACTATCGGCAACTGTTACGCTAATTGAATAATTTTCAGATGGTTCGAAATTTGGGAACAGCCTCGGATACTCAGGCATGTATGTATCTTTGCCTGCCGGTGACCACGTAAGCTCAACGTTATCAGCTGTGGGGCCACCTACGAGCTGAAGACGGGTTATCCTCGGGGTTGTCAGATTATCTGCCAGAGCAATCCTGAGGTTCTCCAGGCCGTACACTACCGTATCGTCTTTTACCGGCTTTCCGTCGAATGTTATGGCCACTGTCGGAGGAGTGTTATCCAGAGCAATTTCTCCGAAAGTTTTATTGGTCTGGTTCTGGAAGAAGTCCCTGATGTTGACCTCAACGTTGTATTTTCCTTCAGACTGACGGGATAAATCATAAGCAATCGTGTAGTTACCTGAGATACGAGATTTGATTACTCCTGTGGGTGACATCCGGGTACCGGTGTTCTTATCGGAAAGATAAAATTCCCTCAATGAGACCGAGTCGAACCAGTTACCATCGCCTTCAAGTGACGCCAGTACATCCAGCTGCTTGTTAGTCTCGTCATATGATATCGAGTTTATTACCGGCAGTTGTTTATTGTTCCAACGTGTCATAATCCATTGCTCAGACCGCAAAATGGGATTGCTGATGCTGCGAACGAAGTAAAGGATTCTATTGTAGCCTTGGGTACCCAAGGCCATATCAAACGTCTCAGGCGCTTCACACGAGGTTTTTCCTGCCGGAATGGTGCAGGTCGCCTTACCGCCGATCTCTTGTGCAAAGGGCCGGGCTTCAACGTTAAAACGAAGTCGGGAAATTTTAATTGGCAGTCGTGATGAAGCCACACTCTCAAAATCCTTCCACTTAACCCAGTTCCCCTTATCATCGAGGAAATCTACCCAGGTACCCGCAAATGCAGGCGTTTGGTTTGCAGATGGGTTTAGAACGAGGCTGTATGACGGGTAATACCCTCCCCACTGGCCAAAGTTCGCCATACGAGCCATATCCCCATTAATTGAGCCATAGGGAAGAGTCATTTCAACATAAGCATAAGTGCTGTCTACAGCTATCTCTTTGGGGGCGGAATATTGATTGATGAACTGAAGCCCACCTTCTGAATAAGCACGGTAGTTAGATTTTGGGATCCGGTAGACTAATCGAATAGGGTTTTCGTTAACGACCATACCGGCTTTGTAAGCCGGATAATTAGAAACCCCGGGTACGACGCTGGAAGACGTATTTGGATCATGAACGGCCCACAGTGTCATCTCACCCAGCGTGTTGTCGTAGCGAAATTTTTGAGTTGGCAGCGTTCGGCTATTACCTGCGTTATCGAAGATAACAACTTTTGCAGTAAAGTCTTCATCCAGGTTGCTGTCTGGTATTCCGGTTCCCTTAACTGAATTCTTAGAGTAAGTGTGGTACATCTTTTGGCCGGATACGTCATACTGCATCTGTGTAGTGCTGTAGAGGCTACCGTCCTGCCTGTAAATATATATTAGGCCCTTATCAATACCATTTGCATCACTTACGCCCGAAGAGGTGAAGTCATACTGCCCCGTTGCCTCTAATCCAAGCTTCCACACGTCACCAGCGGTAGAGCCAGAACCAGTATTAGCGGTAAGAGCATTTGCCGCTGGAGGGGTGACATCAATTAGCCAGTTATAGTTATAGGTCGCTACAGGCTTCTGATTGAGATCTAAGACGTTTATCTGAACGACAAATTTGCCTTCACCCAAAGCAGGCAAAGTTACTTTTTTGCCGTAGAACTCACTACCGTCAGCAGCTGTTAGTCGGTCTGATACACCCGTCCGTGTAGTCGTAGTATTAAGAATGACAGTTCCAGTGTCTTTCGTGACTTTGACATTAACGAAACGATCAAGACCTGAAATAAGTGTCAAAGTTACCGGTGATGCCGGATTAAGCATAAGACGAGAAGACGGGGCGTGGATCTCAATACCGTTCGTGTCTTTAAAGGCCGATTCATATATCTGAGCTGGGGCCTGAACAGACATACCGAGTCCGGCTACAGCAGTAATAAAAGCGAGATGTTTCATTCTTATTCCCCTTTAGGTTTGGTGTTATTTTAAGCTTTTCCTAAAGGTCACTATGTTCGTAAAAGTATAAAAAACTTCTCCATATGGTGCTCGAAATTACAAATCTATAATTTGCCTTTCGACAAACCTTATTGTGCGTTCAGGACGGAAATCTTTCTTTTTGGAATTACATCTGACATTGCTGTGGTATCCAAACTGGCAACGATTGCAAAACTTATAACATTAGCCTGAAACTATCGGCATCCACATATCGCATTAAGTGATGCTTTTACTTTGTGTAAAAAAGAATCAGGATAAATAAGGTATGTCAGATATAAATGCGTTAACGGACGGCATATATGAATCAAAACCTGGCGGCATTACGCCACCAGTCGAGAGGGGAGTGAACCTCAGTCAGTACGTCTACCTTCGTTCCGCAAGGCGCTTCTTGTTGTGAATTACAAACTGCCCTGGCGAGAACTGCATCATTTCACCCCCAGCAACACACGTGCCTCTTCAACGGTTTGCCAAGAAGGCATTGCTACGCCAGATTGAGTGCCGTTGCCCCTGCGCTCACCTGTGTCACATTCTACATAAAGACGCATCAGCATCGCTTCTGTTTCAGCGGCCCGGCTATTATCCATTACCAGTTCTGCTGCGCGTCGTAGCTGTTCTGGAATGTCATTCCACATTCCCGCACCACTTCTGTCTTTGTTAGTGAGCAAGTCTTCAATAGCAGATGAAGCCATGTTAAGCAGGTCAGCCGAAACTAAAGGCATCGGCGGGGCGGTATAGAGGATTCGACGTCTTCCGCGTCTGTCTGGATCGTATTTATCATAAAAAGCTTTGTTCACATCTTCCCAGTGCCACTGAAGTTGCCCGGTTGCGTCATGGTGGCAAAACTCGCACTGATAAACAGGCGCAATCGACATAACTGCCTTTCCAATACGTGCCAGTACAGCAACTTCGTCAGCTCTGAGACTCATTGCTTCGCTTGGGTTACTACCCTCGGCAAATTCCAAAATTTGTTCAATACGTTCTGGTGTGAAAGTGGTCATAGGCTTTGAAAACATATTTTTCCAGTTGTGCTTACCATATCATCAGGCATTAGGAGCGTTAGCGAATAATTAACAGGTCAGGACCAAAACTAAATCCTTCCCCCATACGGTCTTCATGACGGGAGACATATGCCTTACCGTATTTCTCCAGATCCTGTAAGCGATCTTTTGCCAGATTCCACGAGTATTCCTGGCCCCACACGGGTCCGTCACGCCCGTCAAAGCGGTCAGGTTTACAATTTGCTTTCAGAAGAGCGTAGACATGCTCCACCGTGGGTAGCTGCAAAGCACTATTAGCCTGAGAAACGGCAGTATGCGTCATTTCTGTTCACTCTTTATTGATTTAGTCAGTTAAGCCGGTCAGGTAACTTTAACCGGCTACTCGTATTAAGATTTCTTTCCGGTTGCTTGTCAGTTAGCGGCGAAGATCAATTTCAAGGCGGGCTGTTTTGACCTTTGTTCCGGACTCCCTAAATGTATCATCCGGAAGAGGCGAAAGTTGTCCGCCAAGTTGTTTGACTCGCTCCCTGAGCGCTTTTGTCAGTGTGTCTTCCCGGAACAATACCCCAGCTGACAGAATGGCCTGTAAGCGACCTCGCTTAGCGAGCATTGCGATGGCATGCATGACATGTTTAACGTCAGAGCGTTTAAGGAATGGTGGATTCATAACGATAACATCAAAAGTTTCATCGGGCTGGTACCCAAGAAAGTCGGTATGCACCAGCTCGACTCCTGTGCTAAGGACACTATCGTTCTTCACTGCAAGGAATCGCTCATCGTTCAATTCGATCCCGGTAATCAATGCATCCGGAGCCGCCAGTTTTAAGGCTTTCAGAATGCGGCCATCACCAAACTCTGGCTCCAGTACACGCTCCCCGGCAGCTGGTTCAGCGCGTAGAACCATATCTGTGACTAAATTCTCAGGTGTAGGGAAGAAATTGAACAGATCTCGTGGGATGTCAACCGAACCTGTCAGAATGATTTGCTCGATACGCTCAGCTGCATCCGCCGTAAAAATATGTGCCTGCTCTTTTCGGTTCCATTTGCCACCGGCGGCTTCGAGCACTTTGTTTGTCTTAACATAAATGCTGCGGTCGAGCTGGTCGGCCAGGAAAAGAAAGTTCCCTTCAGCACGGCAGCGAGATAAGACGTTCAGAACTTCAGTTGAGATTTGCATTAAAACTCCATTAAGAGGATTTACCCGCCTGGCGGCAGCGGGTTCGTTACTTAAACGGGACAATTCAGATTTGGCCTTGGTTAGTCGGCAGACAACAGCAGGGATGGGCTGTTATAAGAGAAGCGGTCAACGGGAGCCTTATCAAATCGCTGACCGCTTGCATCAGGGGTCAGAACGAGTCCGTTATGGGCGCAATGAATGTGGAGCAACATATCCCCGCCGGTGTTGATGTGTAAGGCAGGCACACCCTGATCGATTTCGAACATGACACCAAAACAGGGGTTACCTTCCTTGTTAACAACTTCACAGTGGATGTTATGTTGGCCGGTAACGCTGACCTGATAGGCCTGACTGTCCTCTTCTGGCAGTGTTTCCTCCTCCAGGCGCCAGTCCTGAAGTGTGAGGCTAATTTCAGGGGTGTCATGCTCCTTCTGAAGAGCCTGGATACCTTTACGGAACAGCTGCATCATTTCAGGAGTAAGGCAGTCTTCCTCAGCTCCAAAATGTTCTTTCCAGCCTTCAGGATCTGCATACATCCAGACGTTTTTAGCGAGCGAAGGTAAGGAAGCATCAGGCTCTACAAGGAGGTGAGGGATGCTCTCTTTGATTCCGAGATAACGTACCGGCTGGCCATTAAGCGGTAACCCATCCGGCACTGTAACTTCTGTTCCTGGCAAGACGACGCTGTTTACCAGACCTCCACAATGTTCGGCCACCACGCGGCCTAAATCTGCCATAAACATCCGATGCTTTTCTGGTGAGTCCAGCTCACCAAGGAGTTCAGGTTTAAGCAGTAAACTGGTAATAATCTCAGTCAGTTCACGAGGAGATATTAATTTATACATTTTGTTTTCCTTTTCTGTGTTGGCTTTATATTACCAATCCAGATGCACGAGCTAATAACCTCCAGATAACTTTTTCAAAAATTATTTACTTAAAGCAGGGGGCTAATATGCGCAAGAAATTAATTTATGAAGGATAGCTTCAAACTTAACTTTTTTGTTTTTTATTTTAGACGGACTTTAAAATAGCGTCGCTGGTAAAATAATAAACATGGTTTATTTTTTGTTTGTATTGACAATCAAATGTGGATAAATTAATTTACCTGCATGGCGTATATTTAATGCCACCGTCCCGGCGGCACCGGGCATAAAAGGAAACCATCTTGAAACCGATGCTCAAAAAAGATTTTTTTTCAGCTATTGAAAACCTTCTCAAAGCTGGCTTTCAACCTCGCTTTTACACTGTTAACAGTGGACGAATCGGCCTCATTACATTCACTGATAAAAATGGAACAAAACAGGTCGAACAGGTTTATTCCTGCACTTCTTTAGCCGCCAATACTTTTGGAAAGCGCTTCACCACATGGTTAGAAGAAATTTTTCAAAAGCATAATGAAAAAAAAGTAGCTGATTCCGGGATCGAGGTTGGTAACCGTGTCTGGGATAAAATGATGTATACGGTGCGCACCATTTCAGAAATTCGTGCTGGGGGTGTGCTGGTGCTGGATAACGGTGCACAGCGTACTCTGGATGAAGTTCAAAAATCGGCTCCTGAAGCAAACCAGGTAGAGCCAAAGGAAATCTCTTCACTTAAGGAGCTGCTGAACGCTTCCAAAAATCTGGAGCCGACTTCGCCTGAACTAATTGCGGCTCTTAATGAGGCTCTGTCAACCGCCATAAAACGGTGAATGCAACGGCAGTCTGGCACATCAGGCCTTGTCAGAGATTAGGCCTGAAAAGCACTTACGTACCGATATAACACCTAATTCCCCTCTAAGGAGATTGCCCTAAAATGGCGATGAATAAAAAAGAACAAGCCGCCTATGATGAGCTGGTGGCACAGGCCAGAATAAACCGCGCTTTACGCTGGTCTGACTATAGCGTTGAACGCGATATGCCCGTACCAGAGGTCTCGGGGGAATACCAAAACGGCTGGAGCTTCAACACCGCCACTGGCACTGTTTATCCGACATGGAGCGGAACTACGGTTCACGGCACACGGGAAGAGGGAGAGGTTGTCGATGCAACCTCCCGCCGCATGCGAGGCATGAATGGTAGCCAGAACGGCATACCACAATACAGCACCAAAGAACGCGCCCTGAAGGCATTACGCTGTTCGCTTGAAATCAAGTTTGCCATGCAGCTGGATGCCATAGATAAAGCTATCGCAAAAGAAATAGAGCTGTCCACCGCTCGCCGGGAGAGCGATACATCAGATGCCTAGCGGTAAACCATCAATTCAGGCCCGTGATCAGAGGATCCTTAACGCTCTGAAAGAGGCGGTTCCAGCGACGGCACAACTACAGATGCGGGTTACCCCTGAACGTAAACTGCGTTACGTCAATCAGGCAAAGGCCGAAGGTCTGGGTCTAACAGACTGGGTCCAAAAGCATATGGACTACGTGTGTGATCTGGCAGGCCAGCCTGAAATAACCATGTACAAAGATGATGGAGAAACAAATGTCGAAAAATAACAACAGTCTCAAACAGCATGCCTTCAATATGCTGTCGGCTGGCAGCGACCTTAAAGAAGTGAAGCGTTTTCTTACCAGCAAGCGAGTTAAAGCCCGCCTGGCAGTGTCAATGATCCACGAGCAGGCGATTGCTGTGCAGAACACTGAATACCAAAATTATCCGGCTTATAGCTAACTGGTAACAACAATTACAGAGAGATACTTAAAATGAGCGTAAACCCAGAATACACCAGGGTTCAGCATGTCCAGATTATTCGCGAGCGAGATGGGCAGAAGGAAGTTGTTCGAGTCTATGATGAAGATGGCGACGTGGTTCTGTGTTTACCTGCCTACATTCAGGATGAGGAAATAAATCTTATTCTGCGCCGGTTGAATGACGTATATTCAGTCGGATATCGTGTAGGTGATGCAGCCCGCCGCCGCGCCATCAAAAAAGCGCTGGGGGATGATGAGGAGTAAGGCCATTTTTACTGGCAAGATATCTGTATACCGGAGTCTTTAGAGTACGTTCTAATGGCTCCGGATTATTAATACTGTTTTACTCATGCAATAAAAAGCAAACCAAAATTCTTTCGCTAATTCATTTTTAAATGCTCAAATCATTAAATGTAAGGAGCGTTATTTATCAATAAGTATGGCGTTCTTAATGGCTATTAAGCTAGTTCTGCTTTCGCTTGCTTCAGGAAATTAGGGAAACCTTATTTTACCCTATCAAAAAGTAACTTTTCTGGTTTTGTTGCATTCACGTAAACAAAAAAGGTCCCGCCGGGCAGAAAAGAAAAACATCAAAAATAGCTACTTTCCCGAAAAGATCACGAACACTGAAAAAGTATCATGGGGAACCTGATCAGGAGACAACCCATGAAAATCAAACTAGCCCTGCTTATTGCATTTGCAGGTTTCAGCGCAGGAGCTTCCGCTGAAATCGCAGAATTCAGCTTTAAAGATACCCTGAACGTTAAAAAGACCGTATCGCCTGCATCCGTATGGATTAATCCGGTAACTAGCTTTGACGTTGCCGTTATTTCCGGTCTGGACCGTTATATTACGCTCAGTCTGCTGAAAAGTGACGGGAGCCTCATCTGGAGCACGAAAAGCAGCCTGGTAACCGTTGATGACCGTACCACATCTTCGACAGGCTTTGATTATTACGGCAAGACTCTGACCGTACCAGCGATGGGAGAAGATAGCTTCACCCTCAGAGAGGTGATTACCGACTTGCAAGGGAAGGAGGTCTCCCGGCAGGATTACCCGCTTGCAATTGACCGAACGCCTCCGGCAACGGGTACCATAAGTTATACGAGAAATGGGTGGAACTTTGGCAGCGAAGCGATCTTCACTTCAGTACCAGCCGGTATGCAGTACGCCAGCGTCCAGGCACTGGTCTTTAATGGACTAAGTGATAAAGGTTCCGGGCTTGCTAATGCTGAATATTTCATAACCGATGCCGCTGGAGTGGAGCGTAAAAAGCCAGCGGAAATTAATACAGTTGAAGGTAGCGTAACCGTTCAAGTCGCCGACGCAAGCAGCAATGCCCTGGCACCGGAAAACCGCTCTGAATATAAAGTGGGGATCTACCTTTATGACAAAGCGGGAAACAGGAGCGAACTAAGCCGCCGAAGCGTAATTGATCGGGTTAAGCCTGACGATATCATCCAGGTGCAGGACGCCACTACCGGATCATGGGTCACCTATCAGTCTGGCATGACCGTCTTCCAGAACCCTATTTCCGTACGGGTATTAAGGAAAAAAAGTGACTTTACTGCTGTTAACGGTTCCAAATATGGCTGGGCGGACTCGAATTTCCAGACGTCCGATAGTACTTATAATATTTATACTTTCAAATACATATATCCCAATGTGGGGGATACTTATCATGAATTCCAGACTCTGGCGGGAGGAGTAAGACGAATTCATCATAACTCCCTCAACTTCACTCCAGCCCCGGCGATGGAAATAGCCCCGAAGATAGTGGCTAAAGAGATGTACCGGAGTGATACCAGTGAGTGGTTAACTCAGGCTTCAATCAGCGTTAAAACCGCCACCATTAGCCGTATAAAGGTAACCGCAGAACCCCGACCATACGTGCAAAAGTTCAGAACGGTAAAAAATGCAGCCTGGTTCTGCACTATTCCTGTCGGACAAAGTTCATGCGAGATGACGGTTAACTTCAACTACACCAGTGACAAAGGATTTGAGTATCTGCACCTTTACTCGGGAAAAGATGGTGACAGCATCTTCGATGCGCTTGCTGGTAATTTTACGGTTATCTGGGATAACAACCCACCGGTGGTTAATGTCGCTCAGGTAAACAAGGCCTCCAAGACAATCACTATGACGGCCACCGATAATGACCGCGTCAACGCCTGGAACATCAGCTACTGGGATACCAAAGTTTTCGAAGCCACCCTTAAAAATGCCCGGGGGGAAACTTTCACCCTGAAGCCTGTGACTGTCAGTGAAAGCGATTATAAAACCAAAAACGCCACTTTCTCATACGCTGGTCTACCGGACGGGGATTATACGGTTGTTAGCGTGTCTGCCACGGATCTTGTTGGAAACACAGGAACCAAAACGCTTAATGCACCGCTGAAAATTGACTCAACGCTTCCGGTTATCGCGTTCAGTTTTAATGGCGCAGACGCAGAAGGAAAACTGGTTAAAGGGCTTGAGAACCTACGCATAAGCGTTACTGATGCCTCTGGGGATGCTTCCCTGATATCGCTTCAGCTCGCTGGTGGACCTAACTCTGAAAAGGTCACCCTTGCATTCACGCCGCTATCCAAGGATGTCTTTATTCCGGAATACCCCAGAATCTTCCCCAATACTGACGAATCGGGACAGATGTATCATCTGGAGGCTCTGGCTATTGACGAATCAGGTAACCGGACCACTAAAACGCTTAATTTTACCTACCAGCCAGCTAACCTGATTATGCTGGATAATCTCAAGACGCTGGCCACAGCCGTAGCACTGAAAGCAACGGACAACACGCCGCTGGCCATCATCCGAACTAGTGTGTTGCGACGTCAGGACGGTTCTATCATTACCGGACAGTTAAACGGAACCCTGACTGTTCAGAAAAATGCCCAGTTCGGCGTTACGGTTGCCGGAGTTACGGTCCAGCCTGGTGAAACTAAATCGCTGTCACTGGATCTTGGTAATGGTGAAGAGCGCACATATCCCGTTACTCCCGCTGTAAGTGGTCAATCTGGCACGGCCACATTTGCTATAGAATTCCCTCAAACATAAACCCTACAGAAGGGTGCGGTAGTATGCCGTACCCTGTTACGCCATCCTCAATGTAATATGTAGAGTTGAGCATGACTTAATTATTACTTTCTCATTAACTGTCTCTTAAATTGCAAACGGGAAAGTAATATTCCTGCGACGGGAAGGGCGCCTTCCTTTGGTTATAAGCTATGATGCTAAACCGTTTATCAAACCGGAACAATTACAGCGTTTAAAAGTCTGGCATCAGTACACGATTTATCCATGAATGCTTTTTGATGCACTTTTACTTCAGAATGCTCTTAATTATTTTAAACAAAATTATATTTGAATCCTCCGTGTATAAATTTGCAAGCCCTCTCTCAATGTTTTTTTAAAATATTTACTCTCAGGTTATTAGCCAGCAGATTCATTCTGTCATGATTACTCCAGAACTAACCGGAGGAATCACATTATGACCAAATATTATGATCGCAGTGGAATTGAAATCTCCAGCGCAAAAATCCGCTGTGTTGATTCTGTAAAAGGTACTGCGGAATATACTTTTCGTATTCTTTGCGATAAATGCAATGGTCGGGGAGAGCGTAAGCATTTTTATAAAAGTCGCTGTATGGCTTGTAAAGCCACGGGTTACAGCCTCGAAACGACCCGCACTGCTTACACGCTGAATGCGCTGTACCGCATTAATGCTCAAGCTGCCCGCAAAGTGTCAGCATCCTTGCAAAACGAGCGTTTGAGGACTGAAAGCGCCCACAGCTCTGCGTTCACTGCATGGTGCAGATCTCATCAAAAAATGGTTGATGCAATCACCCAGCAATCCAGCAGTAATAATTTTCTGGAAAGCCTTAAGTCTTCTTTAACCCACCAGCGTCAGTTAAGTGATAAGCAGCTGGCAGTCGCCGCCCGCATTTTAGGGATTCATTAATTCAAAGCCCTTTTAATTTAATTTTAAGGTCAATTATTACGGAGGAACTATGATCCATTCATTTAAAGACAGACGGCTTGAAAAGTTCTTCCGTAATGGAAAAACAACGGCAGGTATTCCTTCTGACATTATTAACGCGATTCTGTGTCGACTTGAAACGCTGGATAATGTCCAGAGTGAGCGGGAATTATTATCCAACAGCTTGCGTTATGAACGCTTAAGAATGACGTCAAACCGTTATTCCTCCATTCGAGTAAACTCTAAGTATCGATTATTCTTTGAATGGAATGATGGCGCACATAATGTTCATTTGTCAGCACATGACTATAAATCGCTCATCCATTAAGGTTAAAAATGAAACTATTTTCAATTTCATCCCGGGATACAAGCATGGACGCGATGTTTTATATCCAGGCCAGTACTAAACAACAGGCAAGTTACATATTTAGTACCCTTTCCCCGAAGCCTACTGCGAACTGCCAGCTTACAGATTTGCAGAATGAGACGGTCGTCCCATCCATAAGCCCGATTTCGCTTTCACTTAACCCCTGGTCGATCAATTCTCAGTCCCGAACCCGGGAATTGCGTATGGCCACGCATGGGCTTACCCTGATCTGTGCAGTCACGGATGAGCATACCCGTCAGATAGTCGACTTTTGCGATAACCTTGGACAGCAGCTCAAGGATCCGGACGACAAAAGTGCCTGGGTAAAGCTCATTAATTCTGAATGCGCTTTGCTTAATTCTCCGCGTCTCTATCCCGTTCTGCTGGAGCCTGATACACCGACTCAATTTGAAATCTTTGTGCCAGCTCCGGAAGATGGCGATCACGACACCGTTATAGCCAACGTTGTTCAGGAATGTTTCGGTCATGAATGCCGGTACAAAGTAACGGACAAAGCTTTTGCAATGTCGGAAAAGCCAGTCATCAGGCTGGAAGCTCATTTCAATGACAAACGCGAAAAGGTTTTAGAACTGACCTTTTCCTGTTTCAATCTTTCACTCTCAGCGTCCGTGCATGAAAACCAGCTACGTCAGATTTTGTTACTTTGCGAAGACTTTGGCGTAAGGCTTCAGGGTAGAGCAGGGGCATCCTGCCACGTTAATATGCGCAGTGCTTACCGTCGTCTTGCTCATGTTGGCACCGGCTCTCGCCCAGGTGATGACAGTGATGTGCGGGTCTATACCTCGTTAAAAGAAGAAAAAGATGTTAAGAGGCTGCTTGATAAGTCAACCAGGGGAAGTGAGCTTGTACCGGCGAGGCACGGGCAGCAGTTTAACGGGGTCTTAGTGAATGCCACACCCGCATCGGCCACTACTGGTTTCATTTACCTTTCGCATGATTTTCCGGAAGGCCAGTTTATGATGACAGCCGAGGTGTTGCATGTTGGAATTACACCAGGCGGTATTTACTACATTGAAACACTGGACGGTTACCGGTTTATCGTGACAGCGTTTGAGAAGGGATTAATGAACGGTTTGAGGGAGTTTATAGCTGCAAATGAGGAATATTTTAAGTATTACCGCTGGTCTTAGTATCTGAGCTGAAACCGGTAGGCCAGGGAAGGCAACCGGGAAAATGCAATTTAACCTGATCCTATACCTACGACTATCTTTATCCACTTATAATAGCCTCACCAAATTATAATGCCCGATCACCGCATTTGCTTAAACCTCACATATTCTTCTTATGCTTCCCCTGATAATCTTCGACCGAAAGACAAAGGAACGTGAATACGAAATAAGATTTATGAGCACATAAAAGTTACTTTTCCTTGGTGGCACATCACAAACATTGTGGGTTTCATAATCCTTTTTGTTATTTAAAAAGGATGTGCTCAATTCTAATTAAAGGTAGTATTTTTTTTTGAAAGTATGCTGGAAGGTTATTAGCTGGGGGGGTGGGTAACAGTATAATAAGTACAGATGAAAAGGAGGTTTTATGAAAGCGTTAGACGTGGTTTCAACTCAACTCAACTTTATTAATCTGTTGGATCAGGCAGGATATGCTCTTTCAGAAATTGTTGTAAAACGCTTCAGTGCTGCACCAGCCTTTAACGAAGGGCACTGGTTGTTCATTGCAGAGCAGGATAACCGCTACATTGAAGTGGTCTGTATTCTCTCTTTAGCTTCAGAAAGCGGAGAGCAGCATGTTGATGTTTTTATTAATATGTTCGAAGACCCGATTGATGATGTTATTTCACGAAACATTGAAACCAAAACCTTTGCGACGCTTTATAAATACATTGAACGTATACCTTTTACTCCGGGTGTAAAGAAAGAATTCTTGAGCAGTATTGAGAACATCAATTTTAGTTAATCAAAAACCACAACTTTTTGCCACCAAGTTATTAGGTAATGCTATCTACCTGATATCATTACCTTAACATGAATATGAGCGGAGCCGGGTTATGTCTAATAATACTGAAGTCATTAGCTGTGATTTATTTTCAACTCTATCTTCACTTAATTTTAGCACCGAGGATATTACAGGTTTGACTCCGGCCAACTTTCGAAAGGGAGCTTTCTTACATGCAAAAATTTCTGCTAGCCAGGCCACGCGAGCGACTGATATTTCCATTCAATTACTCACGGATCGTGTTTCAGGTGAAATGAACTACGTAATAGTAATTGGCAGGCACGAAGGACTCCTGCAAAGCGAAGCAATTGACCCAAACGCTGATAAGCAATACCGGGAAAACCGTCATTCTCGCCATTTTATCCCAGTAACCGATGCCAGTACCAAAGCCCTGAAAAATACCTGCAAGATAATGAAAGCATATATCAAAGAGCAGGCATTTAAGCCTAACACTTGGGGGCACAGTTTCATTAAGGGTTGATTTATTCTTGCTCCGGTGAGCCGGGGCAACGCTAAATTAACCTCAACCTGTGCTGGAGGCACAAATGTCTGAAAAACACTTTATCGTTAAGATCCAGAACCGTAACGGCGACCATGAGAAAAGCTATGTTCGTTTACTCGTCAGCGATTGTGAGAAAAATGCTTGCCAGACGGCACTGATTTCCGAGTGTGCTGGCGAGATTGAACAGCTGAGTTTTGAGGACGGTGGGGTTTATGACTACAACGGCGAAAATCACTACAGTGTCAGGAGCTGCGTGGAGGTTGCCCCTGAAGATGTTGCAACTTTGCAACGCTTCCTTTAACACCTGCGACATTTGATTAAATATTGGGCGTCCGCTACAGGATGCCCGTGATTTAAACGATTCCTCAAAGATCGCTGTCACTCCTGATAACTGTATTAAGAGCAGGTTTGTGATAGGTTCAGCGTAACAACATTACTGGAATTTTGGTTGCCTTGATGAAGAGCTGCTTTTCTGATTTACCCGTTAAAGACGGCACGTCCGGAACCTGGAAACTGGACACATTCGAAATTACCGCAGATAAGGCGATGAGCCTCGCCCTTCGTGCCGAGTATACAGGTAATACAGACGAGTTTATCCCGCCCGGTAGATATCGGCGTTTGTCCAACGGCTGGGATGTGGTGATGTCCAATACCCCGATGGAGATCAGAACCTGCCAGGATTTTTTAGAGCGAGCCACCGGGCGCGTGCTCATTAATGGTCTTGGTCTGGGGATGGTGCTTCACGCCATTCTTCAAAAAGACGATGTAACCCATGTAACAGTAATTGAAAAAGAACAGGACGTTATTAACCTCGTTGCGGCCTCGTTTGCAAACGATCCTCGCGTTGAAATTATCCATGCTGATGCAATGATGTATTGCCCACCAGCAGGCGTCACGTACAACGCATGCTGGCACGACATATGGCCAGACTTCGCAACAGCTAACCTCTCACAGATGGATAAGCTGGAAATTAAGTACCGGGACATCTGTGAATGGCAGGGCTCGTGGGGCAGGGAGGAGTGTGAGCAAAAGCACATTGAGTTTCAAAATCTTGGGGCTGAATGAGTACAACTTTTGAAGGTGTCTCCGCTAAAGAAGACTGGCTCTCTCTGCGCATGCCCAGCTGTGCTGTATGACCTGGCAAAGCCTATTAATAAGCAGATCGGTTTGATTTAGTAATCTCCCTTCCAACCATCTGGCCGATATTTTTACTGCATCTCCATTAAGGATGGCTGATGAGCACGATTTCTACGGATTTAATTGCACGGATCTACGCAGCCTCCGACTTGCCGTTGAGCAACGACGAGCTGTATCGCGAAGTGCAGCGTGAAACTGGCATGTCGGATGCCGAATTGCACGAACTGAAAGAATTTGGGTCAGATAAAACCAGAACCAGCGGCGTCAAACACAAAGTACGCTGGTTTCAGCAGACTCTCCGTCAGGCTGGGGTCATCGAACGCGTTCCAGAAAAACGGGGCGTCTGGAGATACGCCTCAAAGACGAAAACAAACCTACACGAGTCATGGGAAAAGCTCTGTGTTGTCGGTTTCTCAACTTCTCTTGGGGCATCGGTTTTTGGAAATGCCTATGCCTTCTTCAGCAATATCACAGAGCAAATTCATCTTTGCCTGACCTCGCCGCCTTACCTCCTTCGAAATTCAAGAGACTACGGGCACGGCGGGGGACGTGGCGAGCAGGTTTATATTGACTGGCTGCTGCGTATCCTCGAACCGATCGTGAAACAGCTTGTACCCGGCGCAAGTGTGGCATTGAATATCACTCAAGATAGCTTTAATAGGGGCAGGCCTTCACGTTCTCTGTATCTGGAGCGTCTGACACTGGCATTATGTGACAAGCTGGGGCTTGAGCTCATGGACAGGCTTCAGTGGGTGAATCGCAGTAAGCCCCCATCGCCAACGCACTGGGCATGTAAGCAACGAGTGCAGCTCTGCTCATCGTATGAGCCTGTGCTGTGGTTTACCAATGATGCGAGTAAGGTTCGTTCAAACAACTTACGTGTACTGCAACCGCATTCAGAGCAGCATCTTAAATTGCAGGCAGCAGGCGGTGAAAATCGCACGACCTTTTATGGTGATGGGGCGTACCAGCTTAAAAGCGGATCCTTTGGAAATAAAACAGAAGGAACGATCCCCAAAAATACTTTGTTTTACGGCAATAGCTGCGCTGATACGAGATTTTGCCATTCCATTGCCCGCGAGCTAGGTTTTCCGTTGCATGGTGCAACGTCTCCTACCAGGCTTGCAGCGTTTCTGATTGAGTTTTTGACAGAGCCGGGAGATCTTGTTGTAGATCCCTTCGCTGGCCTGCATAAAGTTCCCATCGCAGCCGAGCGACTTGGCAGACGTTGGCTGGCGACGGACAAAATGATGGAATGGCTGGCGATTTCCCGAAACCTTTTTACGGCCGCACCGGGATATAAGAGTAACCCCATGCTGGACGAGCTCGCCGAACTGTATCGGGCTTAATGCAAGTTAACGGTTTTGATAAAGTTGTTTGAAGAGACAAGCGGTTTATTCATTTTGCATTGTTTCTACCATAAAATGGCAATATTAACGGCTTAGCATACGCCGCAGAGATAATTAGGGTGCTATTCATTTCCGGTTGTCTGTATTAACGAGTGTATTCAATATTCACTTGTTTCTCCGATATAGACCCAACAAAAACAAACTGATGGTTGTGATACAGAACTTGTTGAATTAACATCTGGTACATTAACTATATTGGTGATTTAGACGGTTTCTAAATTAAAGGTGGACAGATATGAAGTCAGATACAGAAATGGTTTCTCCTATCGAGTTGCACATTGGCGATCATGTCCAGCGGCATGGTGCTTTATTTGAGGTTATGCATATTGTTGAATCCGAATGCGATATTCCCGGCGGCATCCGGGTAGCAGCATGCATTTCACGGGTTATCGGTGACGTTACGGGCAATATTCCTCGTGGTTGGCTGGAAACACCGAAACGTATGGCTGAGCGAGGAGTAAAGTGGGCGACGAGTCTGCCTGAGGGGCTTTACTTTAACATTCAGGGGAACGCACATGCGAAAGTAAGCCGGGTTATTCGTAATGTGACTAATTGAAACTTTTTTCTGAATTGCGGTGTAAAAGTTACTTTTCACCGCATCGTTTTCCCTCACTACTAAATCAGAGCTTCTCTGAAATAAGCGGATTTAACCGCTAGCGATTTATTCATGCCATTTTATTCTAATCATTATCCTACACTCCAAAAATATTCATTGTTTTTTCTTCTGACCTATTAGCCAGAATTCTCGATTCGGTATCATTTACTTACGGTAAATCTTTTGAAAACGAGGTAAATGGCATGCATTCTCAGGATCCTATCACGAAATTAACCCAGACGTTGCAACGCGACGATGGTTCTCAGGTTCGTATTGTAGCGCAGCGGGGATATGGAAGCGGGCTTACAGCCTCGCTTGATGTGTACGTTCTCCGTCGTGATTCTTCTGATAGCAACTGGTCACTGTGCAGAAAAGATCCTCACCCCGAGTGGAGAAAGATGTCAGTAGATGAGTATCAGAAATTTGGACGCTCTGAAATGCTGCGCTATGCCACACCAGGTGAAATTCTCATGGTGGCATCCGCTATTGGCCAGCCAATGAGCTTCCTCGATGGCAACCCTGCGTTTTAGCCTGAACCCTGGCGACGCCTTTTAAACCGGCGTCATTCTTTATACGAGCAACATACGGAGAAAAAATGAATCTGAACGAACGAAGCACGAGCGCAGCGACGCCAGATTTGAGCCGACTTTATCTCATTTCCGGGCGCATTATGTTTGATGATGATGATCAGGCCTACCTGGTAGAAGCCGATTCTCCTGGTGATGCAGAGGAGGCTTTCCGGCATCATATTGCCGACAGTGCCGACGACTTAGAAAAGGTGATTATAGTTTCCTCTACAAGTTTCGCTTCAGCTCACAGCAGTCGCATAATTTGTCGGCCTGCCGTGAATTAATTTCAGCTTCCAATGATATTTTCCCTTTTATAAAAGCCGCCGTCTGGCGGTTTTTATTTGCAAAAATGAACATTAATCCTGAACAATATTAATTTAAGATTATGTGGTGTTCATATTCTTCTTCTTAATATTTTTTCTAAAAAAACGACTTCAAGTTATTAGTTGGTAGTAGTGTGTTTGTTATGATCTTCTCATCAAACACATTAATTAAATAATCAAGGAGTCAACTGTGGCAGATAATTATACTCAGGCGTCGTTTATTATTCCCTGCACTCAGGAGCAGGCAAAAATGGCACAAGAAGCAGTCACATTCGTTACCGAAGCAGAAATTGCAGAAGGTGAGCGTTTGCTTGATAAGCCACTGACAGATTGTTCTCTGACTGAGAAGCTGATCCTCAGTATTATCGAGAACCACCCTGAGTATGACCCTTCTGAGCCGAGCTTTGGGCAACCATCCTGCCCAGACTGCAATTATGAACTGTTGTTCGCAACAGAAGTTACCAGCAGTGGGCTGGCAGTTTTTCATGGAGAGACCATTGATCTTGACCATGCAATTTGCCTCACAACTGCCGTGCTGTCGGTATTCGACCTCTCGGAAATGGTAACAATTACTGCTGCATTTACATGCAGTAAAAGCCGGACAGATGAATTTGGGGGTATGACTATTCTGGTCACAAAGGATACCCACTATTACCAGGATGGCTGTCAGTTTTCTCGTCTCATGAATGAGGCTCACAAAGCCGGTATCCAGTATGCTCTGTGTAAAGTGACGCATTTCCACGGTGAGAGCAGCTATGTGGCAAGCTATATCCTGAGCTGCGACGTAGCGGATTCAGCCCAGGAGGTCGTTAACAAACGACTGAAGGCATGTGCCGGAAAAGAGCCAGAAGACGGAATCTATATTCTGTGTGAAGAAGACAACACCAGTCTTTCGGTCGAACTCGTTACAGAACTGTCTCCGCTCGATTACGACAAGCTGAGCAAGCTTCTCCCTTCCCTTGACACCCTTTGCGGCGCTTAAGCCTGCCAATTACCGTAGCCACCGGTTTCCCCGGTGGCCTGGAGCCTGCCATGACCAATAAATTCATAGTTTCTACCGTTGATTGTATCAATGAATTTGCAAGTGACGTTCCGCAAAGTGTTTCCTTACGGATAGATACAATGCTTGAACAGCGTATCCGCAAATTGGCGGCATACGTGAAAGAAAACGATCTTCATTTAACTGAGTTTTACTTCTATGACGCTAACTGGTCATTTTGTGGTGAAGATGAAATTCAAGAAATAAAAGACATGGATGAATATAAGCATAGCGACAGCATAAAGCAGGAAGCGATGCTGCGGGAAGTAATGCCATCAGCACGTACGGAATGCCCGGTTATTAGGGTGATGAAAGATTCATTTCAGCTTTCAGCTCTACCACGCCATTGTGGTGATGACATGACTCTTAACACTCCTTTTATTCCGCTGTCTGAGTTGAAAACAAATATTACGGCATTTATTACGCCGCCAACCTATAACTAATAACTGTGCCGGGTGATTAAATCACAATGGATTATTTTTATATGTATTGGCATTAAATCCGCGTGATTTTGATTTAATATAATTTCGCTAAATGGTTGCGCTGTAGTTATTTTAAAGTTCTAATAATATCAGTGATGCAGCATATACCGTGGTTCAGGAAAATATATGTTTATTGAAAAAAGCGACTCATTCCTTGAATTATCCTCAGAAGTTATTTTTCCTGAGGCGGCTAATGCTGCCATTTTGAAACATGATAAATGGGCGGATGTTTGGGAGACCCTGACAACCGATGCCGATCTGAACTATACCGATGAAAAGGAGACTGTGAGTCTTTCTTCTCTGGTCATGTCAGCCACATCTGCTATTTATCAGGCTATTACGGACGGCTGGACGATGTGCGTGGGATACAGTGGCGGCAAAGACTCCCATTCTCTTCTGCACCTGTTTCTGATGGCATTGATCAGGGCAGTACGTAACGGCACAAATATCAGCGAACATCATTTCATTCAGATGTCCGATACGCTGATCGAAAACCCTGAGATGCACTATCAGGCTTCACAGGTTCTCAACCAGCTCAGAATGTTCATTGCTGAACACCAGCTACCGGTCACAGTCCTTGTCGCCCGACCGTCTCTTACGCAGAGCTGGGTCGGCCGCATTCTGACTGGGCGCGGACTTCCGACCTGGACTAACTCTTCTACCCGACAGTGCTCAACCGACTACAAAATCGCGCCCCTGCGCCAGGCCAAAGCTCGTTACCTGAAAAACGCCCCGGCATCCGTTCGAAGCAGGGTATGCCTGATGCTGGGCTCCAGGGATGATGAAAGTGCCCGAAGGGCCGGAAATATCCTCAAAATGGGAGGGCAGGCGAGGAAAGTAACCCTGACTGAGCACGGTGGTGAACTCTATCCGGTAAAGGAGTGGCGCACTCAGGACATCTGGTCTTTTCTGATGGCCTGTGGTTCCGAATCACGCTTCCCTTTACCAAGCTTTATGCCGGATAACTTCAGCCTGGCAACGCTTTATAAAGACGCCACCGGGGAGTGTATCTGGTCGCCGGAGAAACCCACTCGAACATCAGCTTGTGGGGCTCGATATGGGTGCTCGCTTTGCACAGCAGTAGGGGTTGACCATTCAATGGAAACGCTCCTTCGAACTGACCCGGAGAAATACGGTTATCAGGCTGGCCTGAGTCGTCTTCAGCGATTTCTTTCTAAGATCCAGTACGACTGGAGCCTGCGGGATTATATCGGTCGTAAAGTGTTCGAAGGCGGATATGTGCGTCTTCAACCCAATATCTTTTCTTCGTCCCTGACTGAACGTCTTTTTCATGCCTGTTGCAGCCTTGATTATGTTGAAGCAAGACGTGCGGCAGAGCATCGCAGAAAGCTACTTTCCGGCGAGGTTGACGATACGGCTTATAACCGTCGTATGGCTGAGCCACAATTTCGGCTTGTACAGGAAGCAAACGTGATCCACGTTGATTTCCTCTGGTCGTTGCACTGTTTCAACCCTCGCCCGTTTCGGGCAATTGAGATCTATCGCAGGGTCTGGGAAGAGGCCGATCTCGACCTTCTTGAGGATGAGCCTGACATGCAGCCTGTGCCCCGTACACCAATGCCAGCTCCACTCTGGATGAAACTGCCCGGAGGCCGGTTCGGTACAGCTTATGATGGACTGACTGATACGTTGCCGCTGATGACCTATTTTGACGGGCAGGCTGACCCCAGGGCTTCACGTAGCCTAAAGACCGGAGAGAGCAGTTCTGTCGTCGTGGCATTCGAGGAAGAGGATGAGCTGACTGTTGAAGAAGATACGGCGTCCTGGATTATCTGGCATGAATACGACGGGTTACGCCAGCGCATCGCTGACGGTGAGTTTACTCCAACGACTGCTGCTCAGTATCTTCTTCGTTATGGCGCGGTCCGAATTTCAAAAGGCAAGGGCGCTGTCTATCATCGTCTCGCACAACGGGGACAAACCTTTTCCCGCCTGGGGATAGGCGACAGAGTGTCGCTTCCAGAGCTGGTTGCCAGTCGGCGTTTTAAAATACTCAGTGATTCTGCATACCGTCAGGTTGTAGCCCGGAAATTGCGTGGACAGATAAAAAAGTTCAGATTCTGGGCATGCGTAGCTGCCTGTGTTCAGTTGCACGTACACAACAAGACGGCACTCGGAGAAAGAATTTTAACGTTACTCGAAGGTGAGAGGGAACAGCAACAAGGTGCGATCCAGGCGAAGCTGAAGGCGGGAATGATGGATGCAGTTCTAACTCTGTGTAACCAGCGACTCCGGGTGAAAGAAAATACTAACCAGCCAGAGGAGTTCCGCTATTACCGTGCCGTAAGAGCTCGTTTCATGCGCCATTTATCTGAATGCCTTAAGCCAGAAAATGGCGGCGTTATCCGTGACGTTATCTGGGAACTGAGGGTGCTGAGCAGTGCTCACGGTACGACCAAAACAGGTTTTTACTATGTCGATAGCAATCGCCCGACAGTGAAAGGACTGTTAAACCGCCTTCTGATGAGGATGGTCAGGCAGGTCGTATAAGCGTCTGAAACGCGAAACACACGAAAATGGAGGGGTTATACAAAAAAAACTTAGCTTTGATCGTGATGTAATGTGGACATCATGTCCAAGCGTTGCTGCATCCAGAAAAGTAACTTTAATCCTGTTGATACAGCCCTTGCATTACCTGTTTACGCATAGCCTGGAAACGTTCTAATTAAACCAGGCAAATATAAATTTAAATTAATTAACTCACCCCCGGAATCGGGGAACTAAACAAAAGGATCATCAATGCAAAATCAAAATACACCCGCTCAGGAAAAACACACCGTATACCTTTTTAATGCTGAACATGCTGACAAGACAGCCGCCGAGCAAGCCGGGAAACTCTTCACGCTGGACATTGAACACCCAATGACCCTCAACGATCTCTCGCTGCTGTGTGAGTCGGTCGCGGACGCTGTGGGAGCTCCTGGCGGAATTAAATATGCAATCACAACAGAGCCGAATGGGGTTCAGGAGGAATACTGAATCAATGTGGTGTGAGTCCATTTTAATTTGAGGTTTGATGAGTTCTATCGAGAGGCTGAAGTATGACTTTGAAAATGGGAAGTTCCGGGACTTCCAAGCCTGAGGGGCCATTTGTATTAATCACTTTTGAGGGGGACGAATTTCTTTTTGATGACAGACATAATGTCGTCAAGATAAATGGCAGGCCAAAAAAAATGGATGTAAAGCGACATTATTTTGAGTCCGATCTGGGAGAAGGGAAAGCGAAATACTGGACTTTAAATATCGAAGAGGCTCATCGGTTCAATTCGATTGATGAAGCGACAGAACAGCTTTGTAAAATGAATCGCCCTCATCTGATCAAAATTCGCAAAGTTGAGGGGGTATCTGAATGACCAAAGAGATGTTTTTACGCATTTTAAATGAGGCACAGGCTCGTGTGGATAACGATTCGCTTCCGCTTGATGTTCGTATCCGGTCACGCACCACGGAAAATGATTGCGTCATCCGGGCAGATAAAGAGGGGTGGCCTATTGAGTATAAACAGAAGGTCTGGGTAGATGCAGTCAGTGGCTGTTAACTTCAGCGGTTACTTAAGCCAGTTCCTGTGCCCGTGAGCTTAGTAAAGGCGGAAAATGATATGGTCAAGGTGATAAATATCAACGGGAATTTAGTTGAATTACCTGAGCCCTCAGCAAAGTTATCCAAAGCTGAATCACCTGATGGTAGGTTCTCAAAACCTAAAAATAAGATCTCTAAAATGCAGCGAGCTGAGCTGCGAATGAAATTTGGGGGGCGTTGTGCCTATTGTGGTTGCAAGCTTCCTGAAAAAGGGTGGCATGCCGATCATGTCGAGCCTGTTCGACGCGACTTTGAGCTGGTGAGAGCCCCGGTCGGCAGCGGCGTAACTCATGTTGCCCGAAGTACGGGTAAGGTTATGCACCCTGAACTGCATGCTATAGAAAACTTATTTCCATCATGCGCCCCCTGCAACCTTTTTAAAGGAGCTTTTAGTGTTGAAGGAATGAGAAAAGAAATTACCAAACAGGTTGAACGGGCTCGCGCATATAGCGTGAATTTCCGTACCGCAGAACGTTTTGGTTTGCTTCATATTGTAGAAAAACCGGTCGTCTTCTGGTTTGAGCAGTATGACGAACAGAAACAAAACGAATAATTTCTGTGAAACATAAAAGAAGTTAATCAGCAGTGGTTTACTAATTAAAGAGTGATTTAAATATTTTGATGCTGCTGAGGAGCTGCCTGGTATATCCTTCAAAGGAGAAAATGATGTATCTGCATCTTGTGCCCCGTATTCTTCACCATATGAAAAACAAGTGTACTCTCGTGTCAGTTTCTGTACCTGAATTGTCACTTGAGCTTAAAGCTGATTCGCTGGTGGCAATGAAACCCTATCCCAACAAGTCCTACCACGTTGTCATGTTGAAGGGGCGACGTGCATTAAATGGCTTTCTGGTAAAAAGCCCACGGACTTTAACTGAGTTCACAATGATAACAATCTGGGAAATAGAAGGCTTTGGAAAAATTAGTCATACCGTAAAAACGCTCGTTCAGGACAAAGACTATGACATGGTCTCCCATGATGTCCTTTTGGCACATGCATACCATCAAAGGGAGGAAGAACTGGGGTACCGTGTACATCCATCCTATGACAGTCTAGCTCCCGTCGATTTTGAACCAACAATGCAGTCAAGGTACATAAAGGAATCCGATCTTTCCCACGACGTATGGGAAACATATTCATGGGGGGAATTTCTGCGTTCGCGTGAAGAGACATTTCTGGCGATGACCATTTCTTCTTCTCGTTTAAACCACCCTGCATTTACCAGAGGAAACCGGCAACCTCAAACTGACCAGGCCATCATTATCAGTTCGTAACGACCTTTTATTCTTTTTGATGCCAGGTGAGTCTCCTTTTGCCTGGCCACTTTGATTTAATACCTGGGAGTAACCTATGGATGAGCAAGAGATTCTCCGCGTTATAAACGGCCGTGATATTGATGCTACTGACCTCCTGGAAGAAGCTATGCCGAACGCAGCCCGACGCTTTTATCGCTTAACTAAAAGCTTAAACAAATTGCTTCAGGAGGTCCGAGAGCACTTTCCTGACGCGATGTATTACTCTGCCAGCGGAACGGTAAGCCTGCTGTTGGGGAGCAGCCAGGACAACAATGACCATCCGGTTAGAGAAATGGTCGCTGTAACGTCACCAGACCTAAACATTGAAGGCGGTGATTGGTAGGTCAAGCAGGGAATCTACGTGCACTTCATGTCCTAACTTCATCCAGTTCTGAATTCAGTGCACAGACAGTAGGGAACTTCTCCTTTAATCAGAATGGCAAAGGGTTACGTGAGGATCGGATTCTATTTTTTTGCCGCGAAAACGGATAAACGCAGGTTTTGGCGCTTTAACCGAAAAATCAGCAGTTCAGTAAATGATAGGCTGTCATGGATAACCATTTTGAGGCAAAAATGAACGTTTCAACTGACAGCAGCAACATTTCGATAGCAGAACTTAAAAAAGAATATATACCGGGTCTTCTGCTTAATGCTGGGGCCATAAGCCATTACGGCGACTCGGCTATATCTTCAAAGGCTATGGATAAATATTCAAATCTTCTGGAGAAAGACGCAGTTTCCGCTTTATCAGGAGCCTTGAGCCGTATCGTAAGTGCCTTAGCGGAGGCAGATCCACGTTCTATCAGTAGCAATCCATCCTGGTTTTCCCGTTTTACGGGCAAACATCTTGAAAAGCGCGTCCGATACCAACACGCACGTGAAAAGGTGGAAACTCTCATTAATGAGGGGAACGGTTTTCTTACGTATGTGGATGAAACGTTACTGGCTTTAGAAGAGCTGCTTGAAACATATGTATCAGAAATCAGCCGTCTCAAACTTTATATTCAGGCAGGCCAGGAGTTCCTTAGGGATTCGACTGAAGAAAAAAATAATGAAGAACTAAGCCTCCTGCTCGATAAACCGAGGGAAAGATTTGCCAGACGTTTAGCGAACCTGACAACTCTACTTGCGTCGCATGAAATGGCCACCATGCAGATGGAAATAACTCGTGGGTCTTGTATAGATATTGCTGACCGCTTTAATGAAACTATAAAAGTCCTGGTTCCAGTATGGCGGCAACACACACTTTCGCTGCTAACAGTAAATAACACCGACCCTACCATTGTTAAAAGAGCTAATCAGGCTCATGAAGCTCTCCTAAAAAGCCTGCGACAAAATTTAGAGGGATTCCGAAATGATTAATAACTTAACCGCTAACACCAAGATTGTTGCGTTTACTTTGACTTCCGCAGAACTGGAAAAGTTCGGACTCCATGAGCGGGATGAACAAGAGATTAAAGCCGTCGCGGAATGCATTAATGCAGATGACCCTGAAACTGTTTATAGTTTTGGTCGGGCAATGGGAGAGAATATTGCTAACTATACGGATAGCCTCCTTGATCAAGTTCGTAATAAAGATTTAGACGAAGCCGGGGCCAAGCTTACTGAAATTATAAATCTTGCAAGAAATGTAAACATTTCAAACCTAACTGAAAGTCGTTCAAATCTACCAGTTATTGGTCCCTTGCTGGATAGGATTCGCACCCGAGGTAAGAATTTTGCCGCCCAGTTTGAATCTACCCGTGAACATATAGATGCTCTTGTTTCCGAGGTTTCTGTTACACAGAATAGCCTCGGCGCTAATAATATTTCCCTCCAGCAAATGTTTGACGAAGTTGTAAAAGAACACCACTTGACAGGTGTGCATATTGCTGCGGGGAAACTAAGGCTGGGAGAATTACAACTAAAGGCAGAGAATCTCAGATCTAATGTTGGTAATAATCCTGCTAAGTTTCAGGAAGTAGCAGATATGGAAACTTTAATTGCTAATTTAGACAAACGTATTGGTGATTTGATCGTTTCTCAGCAGTCTGCTATGCAAGTTTTGCCAATGGTACGAATTATACAGTCAAATAACCAAAATCTTATCGACAAGTTTCACAGTGTCAAAGAGGTTACTGTACCTAATATCAAGCGTCAGTTTCTCTTGTCCATTTCTCTGAATGGACAGCGTAATGCTGTAAATCTAGCAAATGATATCGATAATGCCAACAATGATTTACTCCGTAGTAATGCAAAATTACTGCATCGTAATGCAGTAGAAACTATGAAAGCTAATCAACGGATGGTTATTGATATCAGCACTCTTAAAGAGGTGCAGGATACGATTATACAGACTGTCGGCGACGTTATCAGAATTCAAAAAGAGGGAGCAAGTAAGCTCAGGGAGACAGAAAAACAGGTTCTTGCCATGCGTGAGAATTTGCGCACCCGTCTGACACAAAAAGGGGTAGATCATGGTGCGTAAACTTAAGGGTAATGACGACTTTTCGCGCGAACTGTCTTTTCTTTTTTACAGGTCTATAAAAATTAGAAATTCAGGTTTCGCAATTTTTGGTGTGGGTCTGCTGATAATGATTTTTGGTCTTTGCTTGTGGTTGTTGTCATTACACCTCTCGCCTTCAGTTCTGGACTTTGATATTGATGTGCCCTTGTCATTATTTAATTCATCTGAGGATGAAGGTAAGTTAGTAGTTTCGGATTTTGGCGATGCATTTGGAGGCTTCCTTACTAATTACTCTAAGTTGCTATTAGGGATTGTGGGGCTATTAGTAGGGTTTTCAACTGTCTTTACAATTATAAATCGAGAGGAAATGGGCGAGATATCACCGATGCTTATTATTGCTGCCGCTTTTCTTATCGGCTTGCCAGTTTTTACATCCACTTTAGGTTCGGAAGAGACTGATGCCAATTCAGCTTCGACTGTAAAGATTATCAAGAAATATGTAAAAGATGAAAAATACGATAAACTTGTTGCATTTTTAAATGATAGTAATTGGCCCTCAGGTGAAGAGGTATCTGTGAACTATTTAAAGGCGCAGCTTCATATAAAACTTGGCAAACCAGATGTAAAGTTAACACAGAATGTTGTTAGGGCGTATATGTCTGGTGTATTACAGTCAAATATTCCCGTGAAAGTCCGTTATGCATTGGAAAAGACAGCTTTAGATAAAACCGTCTCACCGCTTGCGATTCGTCACGAGCAAAAACGTATGTCTAAATCACATAATTTTGCAAAAATGTCGGTTAATTGTCTTAAAGTAGGTAGTCCCGTCGCGTTCGTTGGCGTTTTGTTCGCTCTTCTTGGTATAAAAATCAGGCGGCGGGTCAGATTTTTAGAATCAAATTGAATGAAAGCCCGGTACGCCGGGCTTTTTTATTCAGTAACTTTTATCAAATATGTAGTAGTTTACCGGAATCTGCTCCTCCAGCTTGTTAGCTGAAAAGCTTACTCAAGTATAATAATCTACTTCTGATTATGTTTTTTATAGTTTCATTTTTACACAACTTATTAAGGATAAATGATGTGTAACTTTACTCCTGTCCAAATTATTGCTGATTATATACTGAGGTTTCTTAAAAATAATTCTGATGCCAAACTTTATGAGGCAATGCAGCGTCTTGAAAAGAAAATTGGTCAGTTTGTCGCTGATGGGGTTGATGAACATCAATTACGCTCTTCATTAAGCAAAGTCTGTCGATCTCGTTCCAGGGCGGCTCTTAAAGAGGAGTGTGAACAACTCATTCCATAAAAAGAACATCATACGGGAAAGTTACTTTAACGGTGAATGGCTCGCTTCTGGAGGTTTAAGTTGACGGCCATTCCTACCATAGCCATCATGCTGTATGATTAGCATTCGAGTGTGGCACTACTAATTTTAATGGGCTAAGCATTCAGTCTCCACCTCTCTAACTATAAAGGTTCTTTTCATGTCCAATAGCTTCGATAAGCCTCAAACGCTCTCGGCACATAATTCTGATGCCGAACCCTTTTTTCCGAAAAACCTTGGTTCGTTTATAGAGCAGGTGTCCGGAAGAGACTTGGCAATGCTCACAGAATCCGAAAAAGAACAGCTTGCGCACCTAATCAAAATTGGGCGGAGATATGGAGTTTCTGTAGCTATCGTTCCCGATACAGACTCTGCTGAGCTTCATGAATTACTGTCTAATGCCGATTCCATTGAAAGGCAGTTTTCCATCTATGAACGCATCCAGACGAAGATTGCGATCACCAGGTCTCAGGAAGCATAAACAAAGTGAGAAATGCAACAACGTGGTATGACGTTGTACATGTTGAAATCTCTACAGGCGAGCGAGGCGGCAGGATATGGGTGCTGAAGCTCTCCTGTGGCCATACAGTATTTCGTCGAATACCTCCTCTTCGTCTTCATAACCTCACCGCTTTTTCTCTGCGGGAGCCCCCAGAAAAATGTCGGTGCTCCCTTTGTAATTCGAATCCAAAATAAAACCTTTTAAAGGCTCCAAACTGCATATCACTGGATAAATCATCCTCTATAGCGTTCAATCATAAACGCTAAATTTATATTTCAATCATTCTATTTTAATAACGCTATAAAAGACGGAATCCGATTTAGTCTGTTTGATGCTTGAATCCTCTTCAGTGTCCTTTATCTTTTACCCAGCGACTGTAACATTAACCAGAACAGAAAAATTGTTTTCAAACTAAGAACGAAAACTTTCTATTCAGGTTATTAGCCGGGTAAGCCACTTTGTTATATTTGCTTCACATTAACAGAGGAGGCGATATGCAAATTGAAAAGGTGATGTCATTACTTGAAGTGCTTTCAAGCTGGCTTGAAGATAACATCAATATGGATTCTGAAATTATCTTTGATAATGACGAAGATAATACCAACTCAGAAGTTCTGTATCCTGCTGTAGAAAAGGCTAATGCCGTTTTGCGGAAAATGGCATCTTTATCTTCAGATTCTGTTCATGCAATTCGACAGCGCTTGCAGCTTGCCGTAGAAGGCAAAGCTGAATTGTCCCTCAAGGATGTGGGAGAGCTTCTGCTGGCAACAAAGTATCTGATGTTGTCCACTGAAGAGGGAGAGTAAGCCTGTGACCACTCTCGTATTTGAAATGGCAGATATCAATAAACTGATCGAAGAAATTCGCACCGCAAAAACGTTTTCGGTCACCCCAGATCAGATCTATGACCCGGCATGCTATCCGGGGGGAGCCCTCCTTAACGCTGAGGGACAGACTGAAGAAGAGGCGCGTAAAGCTGGTAGGGTTTTCTTTCCCTCATCCTCAAAAATTGCCAGCACACATCTGGTGCCAAAAGTGCTTCTCGCGCACAGTCATGGTGTATACCTGATCACTAATGCTGAGCTTGAGGGCTCTCCCGCATCCCGCGATACTGTGGCTTACGCCCAGGGGATGAATCCAAAACTGGATGAGGACTGGGATTACGCTTGTGATGCCGCTTTGGGTGGGTCTGATTGTAGCTATACCATTCCCGTTGAGTGGCTGGAGTTAGCGGTAGAGCAGGGTTTTCAGGAGTTTCGACTTCGAATGAGTGAAACCAATATCAAACTTGTCAGCAAATAGTATGTCCTTGCTGTTTCCAGTCAAACATTGGCCGCCAGTCGAGCTGCTGGCGGATTGTTTTATATAAGGCCGGGAAGGTATGTCAGGTTTAAGCAGTTCCGCCCAGAAGCTTACAAGGGCGCAGATTTACGTGTTAAGACGGATGGCATCCGGCACGATCTATGATATCTCTGGCAATTTCAGACGGGCCAGAGAACGGCGTACGTTTATGGGGAATCCTGATGATGTGACGTGCAGGAGCTCTCCGGTCCTGTTCCGGCTGGGCCTCGTGGAGTTATGCCAGCCAGTAAGGCATCTGGAGCCAGGTTTATACTATCGGCTCAAGTTGAGCTCCTCAGGGCATGAAGCTCTTAAGGCGAACGCACACCTCTAACATTTGAGATAGTTCGTTCGCAGCCAGGAAAGTAACTTTCATCTCAAGTGTGACCCTTACCACCTCATTTATGAGTAAAACCCCCCTCTGATATGTCGAAAATGCTCATTTATACGAAAATAGTTTCTCTTCAGGTGTGATGTAATTACTGAGAATTCTCCCTGAATGGAAGGCAACCGATGAAAATGTTTTTTACCCCTTATGTTCGTATCGTTTTCTATTTTTGCGCATTGATTTTTATTGTTTACAGTTTCAGTGATTTTTTCCAGGGCGTCCCTGACAGCACCTTCTTCAGTGCGGTCATCACGCTACTTGTTATCGGAACCATTGTTGCCCGGCATCTGGATCGCAAAAAATCTCGCAAAAATACTTCACAGATTTAAGTTTCCACTCAGGCCACTCTCGGGTGGCTTTTATAATTTAATAAGGACCGGTTCATGCATAACCACGAAATTCAGACCATTGCTATATTTAGTGCCCAGTATAAAAACATCGAAGATGCCGAAAACGCAGGTGCTTTATATTCAGTAGATATTGAATATCCGATGACACTAAATGATTTATCGCGGCTTTGCGACTCTATTGCCGAAGCAGTAGGTGTGCCTGGCGGCGTCAAATACCAGTTCGTGTCCCAGCCGGAAGCGCATGAAACCAGCTTCTGATAACCAGTAACCAAACTGCCTAAAAGCAGGTGCAAAGCCATGAAACAAAAAAAGTCTTCTATGTCACGTATTGTGCAGCTGTACGACGGGAGCCGATACGGAAACTGCGAGCAGGCTGATAACGAAGGAGAGCTTTTTACGGTGGTGTTGAATAAGCCTTCGCAGATCGATGACATCCGTAAAATCGTAGACACAACCGCCGAAGTACTTGGCAAAGCTTTGCCAGTACTCCTCTTTTAAAGCTTACATCCGTGAAGGATAATTACGGTCTTACTACTTTCAGTTTTTCATTCCAGTGCCGTCTATTTTAATTTATCGATTTTAATCGGTCGGCGCTATTTCATTGTTTCTTTTCCGACTGTAATTCCTTATATATAGGAATATTTCAAAGAATTTATCTCAGGTTATTTGTGGCGTGGTGCCAGTTGTTATAATGATTCCACATAATCTGGAGAGTCAATCATGATCACATCTCTAATGAATTTCCGCGATTTAACCGGAGAGGCAGTCATCCAGGCGCGGCAATGCGTTATTAATGCTGAGATCGAAGCGGCCCGGGAAAAGGTAATTCATGCTCGTTCGTTATTCAAAGCGGGTATACATAATGTTGTAAACGGTAGTTCTGGCATTAAGGCTGCGGCAGCACATTTTCTGGTGATAAAACGTTTACAGACTGACACTCGGTATCTGGACGCGGTTATCACTGATAACCTTTGCATGTTTTCTCCTGAGGGTTATCTGTATCTGTTTATGCAACAACGTTATTTCCGATAAAACAATGGGTTAGGGAAGTATCTTTCCATTAAAAACATTAAAAAGGTGACTTGATGAAACCATTTGGACTTGCCGGAAAACCCCGGCCCGAACCTTGCGGCTGCTGCTGGTATACCCGTGAGGACTGCCCTTACGTCAGCGCAAAACAGATCTATCGCCGTAGGCAGCGCAAGGCAGAACGCCAGCGTCAGCGCAGCACCATTGTGATGGCCGTTTCTGAATTTCGCTGACCTCTTCTGGAAATATCATTTTTTCTCCAGAAGAATTTTAAAATAAAGGGAAATCTTTTCACGGGTATCTGATGTTTATTGTTTATGGTAAATTGCGCCACATTAATTGTTTGTGGCGCAGTTCGTGATGGCTTAAGGATATAATATGAAAATCAGCCAGCTGGAATCCGGGATGCAGGTTTGGTCTGTAACCCGTACCAAAATGGGAAATACCACCATTTCAACGGTCATTGTCCACCCCGTTGTCATTATTGAAATTCATGATAACCATGTGATTGCTCGCTGGAACGGCAATGCACCACGTCGGTTTGGAGAAACGGCTATCAGGGGCTGGAAGAAGGAGAAGCCACTGCTTGTCCGTGAGCCTTTCGGAAATGTTCGTCTGGCCACCCGGGCTGAAAAAACCGCTATGCAGGAAAAAGAGTAATACCCCCTTTTAGCACCCACAATTTCACCGTCCATCTGCCTTTAACCTTGCCTGTTATTAACGGAATCCTTTCTGACTGGGCGGATCCCACGCATAACCTGAACTGTTGGCTAACCGTCTTACAGCCAAATTCCCTCCTTTATCTGGCAGGAGTGCGTCCGTGAGCTCTGTATGATCTACGTGTTTGTTCAGTAGAGCACATAACAGGAGTGGGGTATGACTGAATTAAATAAAAGCCCGTCCGGTTTTTCCGGAGCTGATGTCAGTAAAGAACAGGCTGCCATAAGGGCACTTGTAGAAAGAGTAGTGACCAACTATCGCAGCCGGACAGCACCTGATCGGGTTCAAAAGGCTTCGGTAGCGTTTAATGGGGGATTAATCCTGACCCTGATGCTGGCCTTGACGCTATTGGGCTACCTTGTGGCGGAATTGCTCAGGGGGTATGTTGCGGATAGTTCACCCTATGTGCCCGGTCTAAGTTATTCGCAATTTTCGATGCTTATGGTCGTTGAGCTGTGTCTATGCTTTCTTGCATGGTTTTTGGTTGTCACAGGGGACTATCCCCGGCCGTGGATATTTCAGGTAGTCCCGATGGAGCAGTACTGGTTCTTTGACGAAGTGGATGACGACGATCTTGCCCGGCTTTCCTGTAACCCTTACATCAAGCGCTGGCTACTTGATGAAATGTCCGGTATTCATCGACTGACCTACACGAGGCTGCATGATCGACTGGAGCGCATCTGTAATATTCCATCCCATCTCGAATACAGCCGTATTCAGGCACATAAGATTTCCCTAATCAACGGAAGCAGTGCCTCCTGATCCTACCATTGCATCCGGAAATTAAACGGGCAGGAACTGCACTGTATGTTCCGACCCAGCAGCTGCCCGTTACCCTTTTCTTTAGTATAAAAAGACTTTCGCCGACAACCGGAAGTGAATCATGTCAAATAAATGAAAAATCAGTAATTTATGTAGGCGGGGTGTTTGGCTGATCAGGGCCGGGTGGTATAATAACGCTGGTGCTGGAGGCTTTTGCCCCAGCCAGCGGTAACACTGTTTGACTGTGGTAAAAGCAGAAAGCCCCGAGTAATTTTTCAATTAACCCGAGGCCCCTGTATGCTAGTCACATTCAGAGTAGCCTCTTGCCTGCTTAAATGCAAGGAGAAGAAGGCCATGAAAATGCCGAACCAACCCATTGTTTTGTGCATATTAATAGTTTGTTTAACGCTGTTGATATTCACCTGGCTCACACGAAACTCGCTTTGCGAGTTGCGGATGAAAGACGGAACAAGGGAGGTATCTGCTATCCTGGCCTACGAATCCGGTAAGTAGCTGACAAAGAGGGGGGCAACCCCCTCTTTTCAGGGTGTGAATTAGTATGCCATCGGCACCTTTTGAAAGGGTTTCTCCAGTCGGGGAAACCCTTTTTCCTCCCGTCTTGTGGCATATAGCCTTTTGTATAAATCAAGAACCAGACCCAAAGAGTCCCGCTTCACGCAAACCGTTCAAAAGCCTTAGCGTAATCCAGTCGGGAAAAATTTCACCGGTGCTCGTCCGGGCACGTACCGGAAACACTGGACTTCTCACTGGTCGGTAGCTCATAGAACGTAGCCATTGCGGTCAGTCCTTATTCTGCACCCAGTAGAGTTTTATGGCCGTCTGGCAAATCGTTCAAACATTGTCATTTCTGTTCTCGCTGCATCCGGTCAAATGATACGGTGAATTCAGCTCATGGGCATTCGCATCGCAGTCTACGAAGGCACCAGAAGTTTGAGGATGTTACGCAAAGAACAGTTATCAGGTTTGCTGGTGGGCGTAATGCCTACCTCTACTTTACTTCATAGGGATTCTTCTGCGGGGAAGCAAGAATTGACTCAACGTTGTCCGGTCGTACCAGATTTGTCGCGGAAAGCGCCTTTTTGTGAGGGGGGCCGCAGCGCTAAACCTTTTCCTGGAACGACATGAAGGACAGCAGAGCGTCCGCCCTGGAGGACAGCTCAATACAGTCTCCACGCTGCGGTTCTATCTCTTCGTCAATGGTTTCATTGTACCAAATACGCAGCCGCCATCCCTTCGCAGGGAAAGCGCTCTGCATCGCCAGGACCATCCCCTCCGGCGACAGCAGTTCTCGACAGAGGTAGCAGGCCCCGATCCGGGTTGAATCCCGCAGCCACATTACGGGATACTCTTTAACCAGTTGGTCATACACGCATTCTGCCATATGAAAGTAATTTTCGTCAGCCCTGCAAAAATCACACATTCGATTTCCTTAAATGGTGTTCATCGAGATAATTCAGAAAGTTGATTCGCCAAACTACGGGGCATTTCTTTAATGGCGGAGCTCTACATCACTATTTCTGTCATTTCCAAATCCGCCGGATACAGCAATAATTGCACCGAACAGCGGTTTGAACTGCAATGCATCCGTAGGGTATGCGACAATAATAAGGCTCTTCCCGTACTCTTAAAAATGGAAGAGTTTAAAACCCATACTGCCGGGATGAGCGAAGCACGGTACATTATGCCAGCGTATACGGGCCGTCATAACTTGTTTTTTTCTAGAACACGGCGAAGTTTTCTTACCTGGGAATCTGTGGAAAGCGTACCGGTTCGGGGATGGCATGCGCTTGCCTTTTCACCTGGTTTGAGTACATAGGCTAATGCCAGCTCGTTCAGAGCCGCCTTAGCTTTCAACAGGGCCTCAATGGCCGTGTTCAGGTATACAGTTCGGCTCTCATGGTTCATCAGGATTTTCCTCACAAGGGTAAAAATGACAGGCGATACCTGCCTTTTACCCTTTGTCTCCGTTAAGAATGGCATCACGGCAGGCTTCCCAGATAACCTGGGCATTAGCATCACACTCCACGAACCCGCCGCACTGATCGTATATCACCTGGTATACCTCAGGGGGAATCTTCCCAGGCGCAACCGGAGTTGAGCGTTTGCCTTTATGAATCTCATCTGCGGTATCACAGACAGCGTCGAGATGCCGCGACATCCACTCAGATAATTTCAGACCCTCTCGATTTGCCTGTTTTACATAGCGAACCTTTCTGGAAACCGTAGATCGCATCTGAATCTGTGTCACAGCTGGCACATCTTCTTTCATGGCATTCTGTAATGCAGCTTTGGGCTTTTTCATGTTCATGGTTGCTTTAAATTATTCTGGAGTTCGTCTGATATAAATGCTGACGTGATCTGTCAGCGTCGCTTAAATAGTTTATCGCCTTCCGCCAGTTCGCCGTTGAGCTGTTCAATCACGCTCCAGATGAGCCGATCATCCGGCGTTGAGCCTGCACACTCTTTCACGACCGCCACGGGTCTAAATTCTTCAGGGTCTGCCTGCCCGGAGGTGAAGAGCCTGCTCTCAATCCAGTGGGCCCCCTCTGTGCAGCAGTGGCAACTGGTTTCAGGTGGTTCATCCAGACCGTCCACTCCACAGGCTGAGCAGGTGAACAGTTTGCGAGACCCACCAGCCAGTGGCGTATCGCAAGCTGCTGGAAGTGCGCCAGCATTGCGCCAGTACAGCACATGATTTGAATCGTAGCAGTGTCCATGAAGCAGAAGCGAAACGCCGCAACTGCGAGTTTCAATGGCTTTGCCTGTGCCAAGGTATTGCCCGATCTCGTCCCATACGTCCACTAAGGTGTCAGGCAGCGGACGCGTAACAGGGAACTTAGCGCAGTCGTCCGGGGTGCCTTTAATGCAGCAGAGGGCCGAATACGCAAGCTCCTGCATTTCGTAGGAGTACTGACCACATACCACGCGTTCCAGTTTGTCGATTAGTTGTTCTTTATTCATCATACTCAGCCTTATTAAACAAATTCATTACGCCACTGGCACCATCTGGCCGGAGCAGACTGCGGCCCGGTAGTAGAGCCGCAGGGGGTGTCGCTGGACTAACAGGTGCTCAGTGAGTCCCGCACTTCCTCATGACTGGTCATTTTCAGAAGAAGCTTTCCAGGGCAGCGTGGTTCCGCCTGTGAACGGGTGACGTCTTCGTTGATTGCCTGGATATGAGCAGATTCAACGGTCCGACGCTGTACGACATGGTTGCTAAGGTTGAATTCGCACTGGAGCCTTCTGGCATCAGAATCCGCGTTCATTACAATGCGTTCATCAAAGCGGCGGTTCATTCGCAGAGCCTCTTCGTGAGTTGCATCAACAAGGGTGCGTCTGGTGACATAGTCGTTACCAGCAAAGAACGATAGCTGAGCGTGTTCCAAAGAGTAGTCGGAGCTTCCCTTACAACGGACAATCGCGGCTTCAGAGTGCAGGATTAATGAGCTCAACCGTGAACAGACGTCATTGATGGTGCCGGTTTTCAGACAGTCGTGGATAAGTGTCCAGGCGGAAATGCTCAGCGGGCGGCTGGTGGTCACATAGGGATTGTAATGATCAACCGTTACGATAGTACGCAGTGAATGAAGCGATTCGGACTGCGTACGTAAGTCACGGCGAACAGTACATGCCACCGAGGCAACATCTTTACATTCTTTGTCGGACATCGAGTCCAGTACGCGGATCTCCACCTCTGCCGCCTTTGAGGCGATATGCGCACTAATCTCACCCTTAAGACGTTTGTAGTCAGCCTTGAAGCTTCCCACGCTGTCAATATCGATCCAGTAACCACAGCTGTAACCAGCATTACCAAACTCGTCATCTTTCTCATAGTTCGGACAGCCGTCATTGCTCCAGCCAGCTTTTTCCAGCAGCTCGTCAATAGCGACCAGCTCAGCCATTGGTGCATGTTCGATAATGAAATAATGGACTCGGCCCCAGGCATATGCGCGTGAACGGCCATCTACAGAAGTATCAGAAGTCGTCTGACGGGAAAGTTTCATGAGGTACTCCAGTTCTGCCCGGTACCGCCGGGGCGGTGGTGCGAAAGCCGCACCATGAATGACACTATGATCCTCCTGGCTTCTATTGTCAATACAATTGAAGTGGCGTTGTATTTATTCATTATTTGGACCCGGCTCGTACGGAACGACCGTCGGGACTTACCGATCTTTCTGCGGTGAGCAGGGGAAGGGAACATCCCAACGCTTGTTTCCAGATGCACAGCCAGGGAGGACGCAGAATGCCAGACAGAATCATCGTGCAGCGGTAGCGAAAGACCCGACAAACGGGAAAAGCATCCTTTTATTCCAAAGCCAACCTCAGCTTTTAATGTTGCCAGTACGTTTCCTAAACATGCCAAATCGGTCTCTTATACGGCCGGATGGGCCCGCTGAAAACGATAAAATGAGAAACAGAACCCGACACATCGCTGCTCTCTGGGAAAGCCGGTCAGCAGATGGAGCGCCAGGAACTAAATCCGCTGGTTTTAATAATGATTGAGGAGAACAAGATGAAAGATAACAAGACACGTCCTGTAGACTCGTATGCTCATGCTGATTTCATGGAGTCCGTCTTCAGCAACCTCAGGGCTTTCTGTGATGCGGAATGCCAGCGGCTAACTGCCGGTTATCCCCCAACTGTCAAACCAGAACAGCAAAGCACTGACGGCCAGCTGTCGGCGGCATAAAGCATTACCTGCCAGTTCGTTCAAATTTCCGCTTCCTTAAGCCCGGGCCAAAAGCCCGGCTCAATCCAAAAACTGAACGTACCGGTTTACCTCTATATCTCCTGAATCTCCTGCGACTTACAAGAGACCCGCACCGGTTTAGCCATTCCTGTCCTGCCACTCTCTCATCACTGGCCCAGACAACCGGAAAAGTAACTTTGCTCTCTTACTCACCTTCTGAACCAGAATTTTTGCTTAAACGTAAAAACGGCCCACTGTTGTGAAGATTTAAAACGGACGGATCGAGTAGTATTGCCTGAGGAAAGTTTTTTAAGAAAAGTTACTTTTTCTTCTCCGCAACCTATTAGGAAAAATGTCGAACCTGGTATTGTTGTGTTGTAGCGCAGTTAAACAACCAACCAAAAGAGAGAACAAAAATGTCCGCAATCGAAACTGAAGTAAAAAACAACAGCAACGAAATCAGCCTTCGTGGTTACCTGGAACGCACTGGTAACGGTGCCCGTAAAGGTAACGGCCTTATCATTGACCCTTCGGTTGTTGTAGAGCAGGAAGGCTTTAACACCCGCACGGCCGGTATGGGCGAGCTCTACTATTCAATGCCTCACGTTGTGGAACACCTGAACAGCCTGGCCGATGCCTACATGGAAGACCCGTTCAGCGTGACGCCTATCGTTGTTCAGATGGTTAATGGCGTACCTGTACTGCGTCAGGGGGCTTGCCGTATCCGTTCCATCGCTATTGCAAACCGCCAGCTGGAAGCAGAAGGGCGTGAACGCATTACTCGTATTCGCTGCGAAGAGTTTCGCGGTAGCGCTTCAAAAGCAGAACTCTTCACCCTGACCGGCAACTCCAATCTGGCGCTGTCTGTCGTAGCTGAAGCGCTTTCAATTAAGCGTCTTGTTGAAGATAAAGAAGAGCCTAAGACCTTTGCGGAACTGGCAAAAAAACGTGGTAAATCAGAGCAGCATCTTCGCCAGATGGTTCGCGTACTGGACCTGCCTTCTGAACTACAGACCATGCTTGTGAGCGATCAGGTGAGCATGTACGTTGCGCTGGACGAGTATATGTACAGCGGTGAGGATGCGGTAGATAACATCAACAAGGCGATCTCCATCTATGGTAAAGCGACGAAAAACACGCTGAAATTCGTCAAAGCTGCCAAGGTAGAAGAGCGCATGGCAGATCCGCAGACTCCGGAAAACTCCGGTGATGAGCAACCGGCAGGTAATGCTACCGTTAACACCCCGGTACCGGATCAACTGAATGATGAAAGCAATACAGAGACACTGGTTACGCCACCGGTACAGGAACCAGCTCCGGCTCCAAAGGACAGCGCTCCTAAACAGAACCCGGCAGGTAAAGCACCATCCATGTCCAGCGTTCTGAACAAAAAGACCGTGACCGTCATTGCCGACACCGCGATCCCGATTTTTGAACGTATTGCTGAAGAAGCCAAGCTTAAAGAAGGTGAATCTGTCAGCACTGATACTTACACGCTTGTTCTGACCAATGATGAAATGAACGATATCATCAACGCTCATGCTGACCTGAAAGAGTACCTGCGTAAGCATGCTGAGAAGATGAACAAGGGACAGGCATGATTTTCTGACCGACCCCTCCATCCGGACGGGTCGGTAACTTTTTCAGGGCAAGGGGAAACAGAGTAATGAAGAAGGCTGTTAGCAACGTAGACAAGACTAACCCACTGCCAGTCCTGACGGATTCGGTGACACGGGTAAGTATTCAGTGCACGGCAAAAGATGAAAACGGGGCAGGGATCGAAGTGAACATCCTCGACCTGATTCAGGATCATGATACGGATGAAGTGAAAGTGCAGTTTGGGAGCTCGCCTGTTCAGGCTCTGGCGATGCTCCGCCGGGTTATGACAGCACTGGAAAAGCAGGCAAACGCAGAACTGAATACAAACCACTATTCACGCATGCAGTGATCTACTCTGGCAATTTCATCTATGCTGCCTCTGATCTGAATATCACGGGCGAAGCCTCAGGATGAATAACGCTGATGTTAGCAGCTGGTGGAACAAACAGATTTAAATGGAACATTGCAGTGAGTAAAACAATGCGTAACGTTGTTGCGGGTTATATTCAGCCGCTAAGCGGTTCCCGGACAATATGCTAAGCGTGGTCAGACGAAAGCTCAGCAGTATCGTCGACATGCAGGAGACCGTCAGACAGTCATCACAAATGCTTGAGCCTGATGCAGCCATATTCCTGAAAAGCGCCATAGTTGCGAGGATGCTTCAAAAAATAAAATATCAGGATAGTGAAGTTTTAAAAGACTGCCTTGGCGATTTTTTTATTTATGAACAACGTGAAAAATTGCGCCGACTTGGCGTGATTACTAACTGGGGGATTAATAAAATAGCAGACGGAAAAAATAATGAGTTGTGATAACTCAGTAAATATTAATATAAAAAGCGTCTTCAGAAACAGAAAAATTCAAATTATATTGCTTCGGGTTATTAGCCGCTGAGGCTGTTTACTTATAATGCTTCTAAACAGGAGGTATTATGAAAAAACAACTTGCGTACGCTTCAAACTGTTCTGACTGTCTTTATTCGTATATTTACCGCACTCTGCAAAAACGGGCTGGTGATGAGAATGAAAGCCTTTATCAGCAGGCCATTTCCAGCTGCCGTACAGCCAAACAAAAAAAGAAACTGGCCGGGTATTATGCCGGTCCATGGCAGCTGCTATTCAACGCGTGGTGTAACAATCGCGTCCCTAACACAGCGGTGCTGGCTCTTCTACTCCAGCAGTGCTTATCTCATTTCCAGTGCGAAGAAGTGATCGCAGCCTGGCAGTAACCCTATCAAGCCCCTTCGTATAGCGTAGGGGCAGGAGATATCTCATGTACAGAAACGACAGAAACGTGGATTCCTTCAACCTGGTTAATGCTCTTCAGCCGGTCTTTCGTAACACCGGCTGTGGGATGTTTGAATATGATCGTAAAAAGCAGAATGAAACCGCTGATTCAATCTTACGAGCGTTGGCGTTAAATGCCGATTTCGAGAGGGCCTTAAAACAGTACGTCCGGATTAATTCTGTACGACGGGTTGTTCAGTTCGATGATGGCTCGGTTCGCTATGGTATTCATGCCGAATTTGAAGGGCATGATAAAATTAATTCCTTCCGTATTTTTAAAGATGAAGATACAGACGCATTTGACTCCTATTTTTATTCGGTTTGCGATAATAAAGCTGAGCTGGTGGATTTTAAAATGGACTCTCTCGATATTCAATTGCAGGCTGTTTTTGAAAAGGTGACAGGTATCTATCTGTCACACTAAATATTCAGATTTTCAATCCTCGGGCTGATAGACAAAAATGCACTTTAGAATATAGATGAGATGAATATGAAAAACGTAAATATTTTGACTACCGATATCGCGGCCATTAATGCTCTTTCTGGCGTGGAACTGACTGACTTTCTCACTGCCGGGTATCGGGTTAACTTGTCCGGAGATAGGGAAGTTTCGCTGGTGGGCTTTCCGTGTTTAGCAAGCAACAGGCAGCCGGTAGAAGTTGGTCCTGGCATTTTCATTAATCGCGTGTACAGCAAAGACAATCAGTCTCTGAGCGGGAAATTGCGCTATGACCTGTCTAATGGTCTGGCAACCAGTGCATTTTCATTTTTCTCCCAGGCAGGCTGGTATGGTGGGTTCCGTGTCGTATCCTTCCGTGACAACGGGCCAGCTGCGTTGATCAACATTGGCATTGTCCATGAAAATGTTCTGAATGCGTTTTGTGCTGACTTCCCCCGGGCCAATGTGAGCGTAAACCGTTTTCATTGTGGCATGACGCTTGAGCAGATCCGAATGTTCATTTCAGACACCGCTTACGATATGCCGCTTTATAACAACGAGTCTGACTTTCGCAGGCTCGCCAGTTAGCATGGAGGCTGACTTCAGTGCTTACGCCTAAAAGTCGATGAGCGAGGTGGCGGAACCGGATGGCTTCGCCCAGTCTTACTTACTTATCTCAAGGCACTGCGCTGCAAGCGTACGTAAAAAAAGTAAGTAGCTAAATGGCGTGAGCGATTAGTTCTATACGGGAAGAAGTCATAGTATTCTGAAATGATAGTTATCTCATACTAACGATACTAACGATACTAACGATACTAATGGAGTTTCTTAATGGGCGTTGATATCTGCTGGCGATTTCAAAGGGAAGAAAAGCCTGGTAAATGGATAAATTTATCAAGCAATTATAAAGGGGACCGCTCATATCTCCACTTTGCCTGGCTCGGATTTGATGTAGATCGTGAATGGGCGAGCACATCAGGAGTTTTTATCCACGCATTACGCGGATTACCTGATGATATACCGTCCGAAGATGATGATTTATTCGGTGAACATTCATACTCATGGCTGACTTCGGAAGAAATTTTGTCAGCCATACCACCCGATAACGCCGGAGAGGTGATCCAGGAATTTGTCGAAGAAGTAAAGCGTCTCCACGTGGAGAACGGCAGCGTCCGTTTCGTCTTTGGATTTGAAGGGTAACCCGTAAGAAAGTAGCTATCTTACCCGGCTAGGTCTCCAATCTCTCAGATGCTCAAAGAGGGCCGGGCATGGTGCCCACACATCCCCTACCATTCCGATTTGATATTCGTCTAATACACCCTTTAAAGAAAACAAGCAGACGGCAATGAGACGTCGGATTAGCGTCAGCAAATATGAGACGTCAGTAGTCGATGTTTGTCCTGCGGAAGGTGAATCTGTTTACAGGGCGTAAAGCCGTACCATCCATGAGGGCTCAGAGAGCCGGGGTCTCCTCCAGATTGCTGGAAGTTATTGACTCTGGCAGGCCTATCCCTATGACTTTTTCCCGGATGGCAAATTAAGATCGAACAGGGCCAAATTAGTACTCTTTTCTAAACGGAAATACTGAATCACCCTGATATAACTGGTCTCTCACAAGACAGGAGATCATCAATGGAACGTGTAATATTTTCAGTAATCTTTTTTATGATGCTGGGCGTACCTTTTTACCTTCTTTATAAAATTGCCCGGGACATTTTTGGGACCGCCGGTGCTGGTGAGCCTGCACAATTGCCTCAGGGCAAGCAAAGACGCTCAGGAGGCGCTGGTTCGGGTTCGATCTGGCAAGGACACCATCTACAGGGGAGCAGCCATTTGAACTCCCTCGGAGGTGATTGTAATGGTGAAAATAGCATAGCTGGTTTTGATGGTGGCGGTGGAGGAGGTGACGGAGGTGGTGGTGGTGACTGAGAGCCTGCAATTTTACCTATCAGGATGAAACCCATGTCCAGCAACCGGAAAAAGAATTCATTTCAACCGAAAAGCCCTGCCTTAAAGTGAAGCGTATTAAACGTGAAGGATGCTGAATTAGAGGGTATCGGTTTTATACTGAAGCGTAACTGGAAGAAGGATCTGAAATTAACTATTACGGAAAAGTAACTTTCTGACTCACCACGTACGCCCCTCGGTTATGCCATACAGTTTGATACGAAAACAGATCAGTAAGTAGATTGCTATACGCCGGAGAGAAGTCTATTTTTCATGCACCGAACCTGTTTGGCCTGCAATGGAAGCAGGTATAATAATCACATACAAAGGAGGGCATTATGAATACATTTTTATACGTGCTTTTGGCCTGGATTGTTGTGCTTTTTATCGCCAACAAACTGCTCGCAAGACGTAAGCCCAAGACGGTTAAAATCCTGGTACAGCGCAACGGGAAAGCCGCAGAGGTTGATGCTGTAGTGGTTCAGGGTTCAAAGAGAGCTAACAACAGTTCTGTTGCGGACAGCGACGCGGTAGATAGTTATTTTGAAATGAATCCTTACTCCCGCGAAAACCAGGCGAATGGTTGGGCTATGCTGGCCAGAGACGATGACCAGCTTAAATAATCAGTTGAGTGTGATGTGTAAAGCAGCTTAAAACTCTAAATGGACGAACAGGGGAGGTGACAAAGATGACAACCAATACAACAACGACCACCTACCGCTCAGAAGAAATAGTGCCGTTCAGACGGCCCAAAGGGGATCTGGATAGTCGGTATATGCCTCAGGTGTATGCAATGGTGCGGAACTGGGCAAGTAACCCTGCTCAATATGGTGAGGGTGTACTGGCCTCCTACCGCCAACCGGCAGTAAACCTTGCCTACCAGGTAAAAGGAACTCGTGTTGTTTTAATTCTGGTACCAGTAGAGTGCGAGCCACCTGGAGTGATAATGACGGAAACAGTCCTGTGGCCGTCACTATCACTTGTAGAAGTCTTGCAGACCTTGCAGGAGGCCTGGCAAAATATTCCGGCGTTAAACCCCTGACGACTTCCGTCAATATCACCGGCTAGTGATTTACCTCTCTGCTGGTGGTCAGCCCGCCTAAGTTCAAATTATCTCTTTCTAAATTAGCCCGGATAAAAATCGGTCCCTCTAAAATAGCCTGCCCTGAGTAGGCTACGTCATACAAAGCGTTGGCCAGTCACCAGCTGGCTGGTGGCCATAATGCTCCACAGGATAAACCGTATCAGAACTACGCAAAGAAAAAGCCCCAACAATTTACCGATGGGGCCTTTTGCAGACATTTTACAGCCTTACCAATGATAGAGCGCTAAGGCTTCTGCTTAGTGAACAGACTTGCCCACAGATAATGGATAAAGTTGAGCAGAATGTATGTTACTCGTTGCTCGAATTTCATCGGGGCTTTGTACTTTGTCGTTATGTTGTGAATATGAGTAAGGTCCGTATAGAGCCCTGGCGACTTCCTTGTTGACTTCAACACCGAACAGATGTGCTGAACAGACTCCGGCGTGAACAACCGTAGCCCTCGTCGTTGTTTGACTTTATGGATAAAATCGTCCATCCCCATACATAACCATTCCGGCTTGATGCCATCAAACTTACAACGTCCGTTTATGATGACGACATTGATACATTCCAGTTCTCTAGCCTTAAGAGCAGACTGAATAGCCCTGATGTGCCCCTGGTTTTGCTTAAACGGGTTCTGCAACTTGAGGGTTCGGGACTGAGTCCATTTCCGCCAGTGGCTTTCCTCCAGAGTACCGTAGAGCTTGCCTACGTAGTTTTTCTGCTCTATGACGTATATACCATGTGGGGCTACGAGAATGTGATCAACCTGCGTAGTGCTATGAGCCGACAACTGAAAGGTGAGATCACTAAGTAGCCCCTGAGCTTCTTCAGGAAGCCCAGATTCAATTGCCTTTGCAGTCCGCCGTTCCGCTATGGCAGAGGTCATAAATCCCAACAGACACAGCAACACGACGAAAATAAGGATAATGAAAGCTACCCCCGTAATGCTCCACAGCAGATTGAACGCATCCATGTTACCTCACAGAGGGGTAGCTGGTGGCATTAACAGATTCTACCAAGCGGGTAGTGGTACCGGTAAGGCTCTCAATATTTGAAGACAGGCTCATCAGCATGCCGAGTGCAGAACGGAGATTACGATGAGGCTCATTGTAGTTTTTGAACGTGTCAGTGGAGTACATTTTTGAAAGACGTGTACGGATCTCTACTGACGTAAGATCTCCATCCACCAGGCCGTACTTAACTGCCTGAGGTGTTGGCCATACACGGCCTGAATAGAGAGAAACAGCATCGGCATCATGACGCGAGAGAAGCTTTTTACCCCGTCCAAGTTCAACATCAGTTATAAATTTTTCATGCATCGTGTTCAGGATCTCCTTCTGCATGAACTCCCTCGTTGAATCGGACAATGGGTGGAAGGGGTCAAGAGCATCTTTGAACTCACCGGCCGTAAGGGGCTCATTCTTGACGCCTACTGTGCTCATGATCTCTGACAGATTCCAGTGGTCCATACGCACACCGATAGAACCGATCAGGGCATTACTGTCGGCATAAATTGCATCAGCGGGCGATACCGCGTAATAGCATGCGGATGCGCATATGCCTTTCACACTAACGATGATTGGTTTATATGAGTCTGCGATATCAGAGAAAAAACGACCGGTACCGCTGGAGAGTACTTCGAGGGAGTTTTGCTTCGACCGTGCTTCATCGCCACGTTCTGTGCTCCCGGTTTTGTTACTCTTGTCAGCGGCTACAGATGAAAGAGAGCCACCGGCATCTGATACGCGTTCAATCTGTGGCTGGTGGTTTTTAAGCGCGTTTATCTGGCGGTAAATAATGATGGCGTCAGAGGGACCACCACCACCTGACTCTGCCTCGATAATAACTGCTTTGGCATGGGGATTATTGTAAGCTTTGGCAAGAGCTGTTGCGATCACTGTTCCATCGCCCGTTTCCGAGCCGGTACCCATCTCGCCAGAAATCCGTATTACAGCTATATGGTCTTTCTTCCCTTCAGCGTCCTGCCATTGTTCGTAAAGATTGTAGAAAGAAAACCCTACAGCGGTCATGGCAATTAGCGACATAGCAACTTTTGCCGTGGTATGAATGCGAAACATCTTATAAAAACGGTCAGCGTTATCATTGAGCGATTCTTTGATATTTGTAGGGGACTTCCTTTTTTTACTGCTTAACATCTGACCACCTTTACATGAGTTTTTGAAAGTTAGACCACAAGCGATTCAATGCAATTCCCAGTATCAATAAAGCGACTGGTGGGAAAAGTTGAGCGATATTGTTAAATAGTGACATATTTGGCATGACCAGGTAGACCATCGTTAAAGCACTGATCACCCAAAATGCTCGAAACCAAATACGATAAAACTGAACTGTAACCTTACCAAATACGTACCTCTTCAATTTCCACTGGTACATTCCATCTGCTAGCATGGCAAATAGATAGGGCAGAAAAACGATTAGCCACCCCAGGATTAAGTTCCACCGGAAAATGGACTGATAAAGTAAGAGGGGTATGTTTTTGGCCATAGTGTAATTAATAGAGGTAAATTTTTCAGCAACAATGTTAATACCTCTGGCTGGTTTTTTGGTGTCAGGGATCAGAATAGTATTCAGATAGTCAATTAACTTATAGTCATGTACCAACCAATTTAAAGTCGCTTCACTATTTGCAATAACAGACTTCCAACGGTCATTTGATATGATGGACCGGCTTGCATTAACCTCCTGAGTAATCTGATATTTGAGCTCCTCAGTATTCTGGAAAGCCAAGCTGTAACCAAAATAAATGACCATGCCAAAAAAAAGCATTGTTCTGAGCACTGCTGCTCTGCTTGTATTATCCGCAGCCATTGCTTTCCCTCCATTCACGAAAAAGAGCTAGCCTCTGATCGTGATTGCAATAGTTGTTACGCCACATCGTCGGGATACCCAGGAGCCAGTGGTACTGTTTAGGTATGATTTGGTCGATGAGGCTTAACTCCGCCAGTTCTTTATGCTCTGCGCTTTTCCACTCGATCTGTCCCACATCAGGAACAAATACAGCGGTCCTTGCTTTTGCGGCCTGGCGGGAAAATTCTATAAAGTTGATGCCCCACGGCGTCCAGTATCTGTACTGCTCGTTTAGGCCGATGTTAAACACCGGCAGAGAAAGAGTTGAGTCGGCAAAAGCCGAAATCACATTTTTGCAGACTCTTGGACTATCTATTTTTTCCTGTTCGGTTTTGAGATGAGTCAGCAGTGCACGGTCAATAATGCTGTTAAAGGTGTTTGTATAAAGGCCATTAGGGTCAGGAAGCTGATCTATGGCAGTAATGATTTTAAATTTTAACCGAGAAAGAAAGGGAGAGTCCTCAATAGTAACTATATGACTATGTGTTGTTTCTGGATGAATCTGGGGTTTGATGCGCTGTACTTGTTTAAAAGAGACACTACCTGGCAAATTAATGAATGCGCCCACCGTGCGTGTTAAATCGACGAAATAAGGCAAAAGATAACAACCAAGCATACGGGCATTCTTTTTTACAAGATCACACCGTTCGTCATTGTTATCGAAAGAAATACGGAAACTAACGAATTTACGTTCAGGACCTTCGCTGGTGGTCAGCGATTGAATCCATTCATGGCATGATCCTTGTGGTACCGACCAGTAGCTGGTTTCACGGTCCCCAAAGGGATCAGTCGTGATCAACTCTCCCTTTAAAAGGAAAAGCTCAGACAGGGTATTTGCCATGGAGAATAGGGAATCGATATCGTTGCTCTGACAAAATTTTCCCAAATGATGAAACGCGTTTTTTTCTATCTTAGTTAGCCGATCTCGAACTTCCTGAGAATCTGCGTACTTTAAACCCAAAGACTGAAAGCGCCTTTTTACGAGCGAGCGACATTTGCTGACTTTTAGTGCAGAGCTTAAAATTTGCTGGCGCGTCAGGACAATTTTTTCATCCATCAATGCAACTTCCTTAGAAATTTATTAAGATTTTTGATATCGAGATTTTGACGCAAAGTAACTTTTCCGGCCTTCTTGAAAAGCATTTCCGACAGAGTTGTGTTTGGCTTCATTTGTTTCTCAGCAACAGCAATAGGGATTTGGCCTACAACCTTCCTGCCATCTTGAAGCCTGGCAACTATGTGAAACATAGGGACCTGACCCAAGAGATCCTTTGGAATACTCTCTTCTAAAGTTGTCTGCTTTCTTTCTGAGATTGAACCTGAGAAGTTATTATGCGGCAAAGATGTTTCTGAACCGGTCGTATAAGTGACCATATTTGTGCTTATCGCACTCTTACCAAAGTTCTCTACAACAAGCGTCTGAGTAGGAGTATCGTTGACTCGCAAGCTTATATAATTGTTGCAGAGCCCCGTAATTCGATTGGCAGTTTCAACACTTGCCGCAGCAATAAAGTCGGAGATGGTTTGGGTGCAAATAAACAGTGCAATTTTCGCTGCACGACCCTGCGCCAGAAGGTTAATCATAGGGTTGTTAATGGCTGAGTGTGCCTCATCAACAAAAATACTTATCCTGGAATTAGCTGACATATCACCATCCTGAGCGTTGTAGCGACTACCGGCACAGGAGGTCAGATCTGACATTATTAATTGAGAAATAGCAGCTGCTGTATCGGGGTTTGAAAGGCCATCAAGCGAAATGTATAGCACCCCGCCAGTGCTGAACATCCCTTCGCTTGTTACAATTTCTCTTGATGATACTGAGTTCGGGTTAGGAGATAAAAGCTCATTTAAAGGTTTTTCAATGAGCATATCGAAAACAGGCATAATACCTGCGGTCATTTTAGCCATATGCTCTGGGTCGGACATTGAGTAATCAATAAGCTGGGAAACAGTATCTAACCAGTCTATTTGTTCGGACCCCTCGTAATTCATGAAATGAGCCGTAAACCATTCAGCGAGACGCTTGAAACGTACCGGCAAGGTATCGTTAGCGACGTACTTAACTTTTTCGGTCCAGACATCGTAACCATAATATCTCGCGTAACATGACTCCATTACCTTGACTGTAAGATTCACAATAGACATGTGGCTTTTCATGTTCTTGTGAATCAGATAAATAGAAGGCTTTTTCTCTATGTAAGAAAGCCCGGAAATCACATTGGAAACGAGAGCCTTGGCATACTGAACGAATGGGTTAACCTCACCGGGAACTGTCACCAAGCTCAAAAGACGAGATGTTAGGTCAGAAACATTAGTATAGGTGTTGCAGACATCAATACAGACCGAAGATGCTGGCTGGCCAGGATGAAATTTATAGAAAGGAAGACCGAGGGTCTTAGCCTCTTCCATTAGAGATTCTCGCCACTCTGCATCGTTCTTTGGATCTATGACAACAACAACATGACCAAGATGAAGCATGCTAATACTTAGTAAACGCTGTAGTACCGTTTTCCCGGTACCCACGTTTCCGGTTATCAGAGTATGACCAAACCAATTGTCTTCAGTTACAAATATGGGTTCCCTACGTTCCACAGCAAAAATTGCATTGCTGCCGCCCATCTTACGAGCCATTGCGTCAAAATGTCTCTTAATTGGGTTGAAGACGAATGGCAACTCGATCTCACGTTTATCACTGGAGAGGTTAGCTATTTGATATGCCCGATCCGCATGTTCCGGGCCCCACTCAAACCCATCACAAAAATAGGACTTTCGCTCGGGTATATCCTTATTTTTATTTTGATAATCCTGAACCAGTTGACGATACTTTCGCTCATTGGAGAAAAAGTTACTTTTGTTAATTACACGCAGTGAATCAAGACTAACGAACATGAAATGTCGCTTGAATACACGCCAATGAGCCATCAAAAATGGCGCTGCTGTTTTGCAACGATAAAGGCACAGCAAAAAAAGCAATATTGAGGTGAACAGAACTATTGGGGCGATGTCCAGTCCGTCTGAAGAAAGTCCCATATAAAGCATAGACACCGAACAAATCAAAAGTATTGAGGCACTACGATACTCAAGGATAGGCCGATAAAAATTCTCTTGTGCATGGAGGTTAGTCCTCTTCGAATCTGACATTATAGGTTCCCAGCCTCTTTCAGGTTATTGATAATTCGTTCAATGTCCACTTTCGCCCGGTCTGATGCGGCCAGCAAAGTAGGCATGTTAAATGCATGGCATTTTGTATTGATCACAGCACCAGAATTAACGAGGTACTGAGGAAGCTTATTGAAAAGATCTTGAGCCTCTAACTGCGACCCAAATTTTTCCACGCAAGATTGGGTCAGATAGAGAGTATTAGGAGTACTTACCATAAATCTGTTTTTGCGCTTTCTTTTAAACGCCACCTCCATTTTGGACAGAATTTGATGCAGTACTAACGCAATTTCTACAAATTCAAGCTCTGTAACGTCACCTTCGCTTATAAGCGAGAATTCACCATTTTGGTCTGATTCAGTAGATGCAAAGACTTTACTGTTCAGATTGTGACCAGAAACAGGTGATGCTGGTTTTTGTACTTCTGCTTTGTCCGATGATTTATTCCGGTTGCGCTTGGGATTTTGTTTTTCTACCGGTGCTGTTGGGGCGAACAGTCTGGCCAGTGCTGGCGAAAGATGATGCCCCTTAGCGTCTGTGGGCGCATGCTCTCCATTTGATTCTTCAAGTACAGGAGGTAAGGCGGGCTCTTCACTTGCCATCACACTGGTTGCGGCTGCTTCGGTCTGGGAATACACAACTTCAGCTGGTGGTGGGCAGTTACCCTCAGTATCTGGTTCTGAGTTTTCTTGTCCTACAGAAACATCCATAGAGCGTTCAATCGTACCCTGGGGATCAGCGTTCTGTTCTCGGTTAAGTTCTGGTAATTCTGACGGCTCGGAGAGAAGCTTTTCATTATGGACCGAAGAGCTTGTTGCACAACTACCGACTTCTGGCCGAGAAACACTAAGCTGTGAGAAATCGGTATAATCAATGATCTCATGCTCTTCATCTTCTTTCTCAAAAAGATGTTGATAATGTTCATATTCCACAGCCTCAGTTTTCAGCGGACCAGTCGCGGATGCACTATCGGTTCCATGATATTCCACGTCGCCAGAATGTTCTTCGACTGCATTTACACGTGGGGGAGGCAGCTCAAGCGTTTGCTTTGGACGTGGGGCAGAGTTTTCAACAGAAGACTCATCATTAATCACTAATGCCTGATACATAGAAGTATTGAAAAGTGACTTTAAAGTTGTTGGCCTTCTTGGCTCATGATAGGTGAGCTGGAACCCGGCGCAGTTATCGCCGAGCTGGACTAAACGCAGATCGTCAATGTCCCTTACTATCCACATTCCATCGAGAGAGCCTTCTCTGAATGTCAGTTGGAAATAGGGCTCTTCACTGAATGCTTTTTCATCTAATCCCGGCAGCAATGCCATAGTGGCATCTATGTTGAGGTAGGGGACAGCATCAACACACACTATATAGTCATTGGAAAGTGGAGCGCTTAAAAGGAGTTCATGAAGTTGGTTGACCAGGACATGGGATTCCGTGTCCTTTGCCGATTCATCTTCACTTTCTTCTATATCAGGAATGACAGGATCAGCTGCTTCCTCACCCTCAGATTTAACTATCTGCGTGTCATTATCAATTTCATTATCACTTTCGGCTTTCTTCTCAAAATCGCCGGATGAGCCTTCATTTTTCTTAGAATGTATATCAACATCAATAGAGGCAGAGGAGCGGCCTAAATCATTAACCTTAAGAACAGCCGTCTCAACAGTATCAGTAATTTTAGTTATAACGTCCCGACCGGGCACTGGTCTTCTGTATTCAGTAACTGTTTTTTGCTCGTCAATGTAAATAAAGTCTTTATTGGCATTAACGCTAAAAAGACCCGGCACTGAGTCAGGGATTTTATAGGAATCAAAGATTAAACCAATCCACCTTAGCTTAAGAAGGTTATAGAATTCTAGTTTCCCTATCCCATTTCTAAAGATGTTTGATATTTCGTTTTCCGAATAGATACCCGGAATGAAGTAGTGAACGACACGCTCATCATCATAGGGCTCGACGTAACCACGTTGTACTAGGGATTCTACCAATACGGTCTTACCAGCCTCTCCCTGAGGGAAGTTATATTTATGTAATTCGAAATCATTGAGAACAAAATCAAGGAATGCGTTCTCGTTAAGGTATACCTCACCATTTACGATAATGATGTGCATAGGCTTAGCATTGTAATTGTTGATATTGATACTGGTAAAGTTGTGCTTGATGGTACTAATGGCCCTTGCTGCTGCATCATTAGAACGCAGACCCATGATAGGGTCACGTAAAACATTAAGGTCTGTACCAGTAGAATAGAAATCAGCGGTCCTCACGCATTTAGACAAAAAGTCATTCCCATCAGTATAAACGTTTAGGGCGGTGATCATTTTTGAATAAACACGTTCTTTATTTACCCGATCCAAAAATGCAAGACATACCGGGTTTAGGATTCGCTCAAGGAAAACGCTGGACCAGATATTATGTTGATTATGAATACGCTTTCGCCAGTGGATTTCGTATTCAACCACGTCATTTTCACGTGCCCAGTCAAGAAGACTTTGTGAGCTTGGCGTCCAAATGATCGGACTAGCTAAATTCAGGCTTACAATGTCGAGATCGTAAACCTTTCCGGCATCATGGACTAAACCACAGATAAACGCAGCATAGAGATATACTTTTCTACGGACTACTTCTTCATCTTGATATCCGATTGGTCTCAGTTCTGAGTGATGCGCATTTTTTAAAGAGAGTATGGCCACTTCCAGGCTGTGAGAAAGTAACCCACCAATACCATTATGATGATGATTTTCGGAAGCTGGCAAAAGATGTATCCAGCGAACATATTCAACCAAGGGCTTTAAAACTAAATTAGTAAATGTATATGCATCGTCCCTGATGTCGCTATCGCTGATAGCTAACATCATTGAAATTGAGTGCAGCTTTTCCCGATACAGAGACAGGATTGACTGTTCATTAAATGTCTGTATGCCCGTCGGACGAGTTGGATACTCGATGAATTTCAGGACTTCTGGATTTGGATGATCAGGAACAGTGTACTTCTGATCTCCTAGAATCTGCGCAAAAGGAGAGAGGCTTGATATATCCTCAATCATTACAGAGGTTGCATCATTCTCCTGAGATGAGAATATCCCCAAAATCCGTTTAATACATAAATACAGCGCCCTGAAATTCATCATCATACCTTATCGACGTTTGCCTGACAGTTCGGCTGCAATGTATGCCTGCACACTTTTATATTGCATTACTTTGGTGATGAACTCTGCTGGACTGTATGGCCCATCCTTACGGCGAGAAACATTCAGAGTCTTTTTCACATTCTCAACATATAAATTAATACTCTTTATAATGTTGTGAGACATAACCGGATAGTCGCTTACAGCCAGTAAACCCAATGAGTTGTACTCATACATTGTGTTCATGAGCTGGTTCATCTCGAAGATGTACTTGTAAAACCTCATGGTGTTGTGGTTATTGAAGTTGAGTTGTACTGGTTCAAAACTGAAAGGTACAAACTGAGTTGATGACATGAATGAGTCATTCTTGTCGAACTCAATTGACTTAATATAAGCAACAAGATTTTCTTTCATCTTATTGTTTTCTTCATGCAGCTCGTTGAACCAATCCTGAATAGCCTGAACAAGGTCAGGATGTTTAACTGCATCAACCGTTTTAAAGAGAGAGGAAATAGCGATACTCACATCATCAAAACCTCTGATGACTGCTCCATTTCTGGCAGTTAAAAACCGGTTAAAGTCTGGGGTGCCGGGGTTAATAATAACTTTGGCCATACCCTGGTGCTCTGGTCTACGTTGAGTAGAAGTTTGAGCGTTTACGCCTTGCTTTTTATTTGAACCTTTTACCATTACATCTTTTGGTTCAATGTTAATACGCTCATTGTCCGTGATAATTGCGTCGGTCATTGTGCCACCTTAGTTTTTGAGTATTGACGGATTTTTCGTCCAAGTTCGATATATGCTGAATGATAGAGCTCAAGCATTTCTCTGTAAGGCTCCAGCAATGCTTCCGTTTCAGAAATCATTTCGTATTCCCAGCTGGCATGGTTTACAAAACAGTTCTTAGAATATTTTCCACTTTTCATTGGTTGCACCCGTTTTGACATATGGCTAGGCGCTCTTGTTTTATAAGGGCTGAACTGATGCCAAGTGATCGTTACTTTTCTGGCATTACCAATTAGCTCAACTTTTGGTGCGTAAGAACCCAGGTACTCCCTCTTTGGAACTTTGCTATGTCGGGTAAGGTTAATCTCTTGGTGGTTTCGTTCCTTCCACTTGATCCAGTATTTTGTAATGAGATCTTCAGCCTCAACACGCAAACCTTCAATCTGAGCACGTAAATTTTTACGTGTTAGCTCTATAGAACTTATAAGATTTGAATTACTCATGACGCCTCCTGATGTGAAATTACTATACCGGAGGAAATTTCCGTTTTTTTTCACGAACAGAAGATTTTTGAATGCTCTTTGATGAGGGAATTGAACAGATGTAATGCACTCGCTGTTTCCCCCATTCGGGAGGGGCCTTCAGAAACAGTAACAGCGAGTTTAGCCTCACTTCCATCGCTACCCCCTAAAGTTACTTTTGACAGAATGACCATTGTGGATTATTGCTTTTGATAATGTGCATTGCTCTATTAAAGTTATACATATATCTAGTGCCACTTTTCCAAAAAAAATGACCCTATGGAACTTTGTCCATAGTGACACTTTTATAAAAAGTGACCCTATGACGACATTACATAGGGTCACTTTTCAAACATAAGTGACCCTATGTGAGGCATTCATAGGGTCACTTTTCTTTGTTTAGTGATCCTATGTAAGCATGAGGTTGATGAAAAGTAAAAATGTCAGTTTATGACGGTCAGTGAAAGACGTCGTTATTCTAATCCAACGTTGGGAGGGGCTGGATTTAGGTTTTTTTTTAATCGCTTCACATTTCGTTAGCATGCGCAGGAATTTTTGATAAAATTCTGGTTAGTTTGGTTAAAAAGTGTTACAAGTAAGCGGTGTGGTTGAAGGGATAGATTTAAGGCTTATTCAAGCCTTAAGAAAATACTAAAAGTTACTTTTCACCCTACCGAACACCTAACAAAAAATCCATGTTGAAGATTTGAACAATTGTAATGGCGCAAGGACAATCAGCACATGTCAGAATCTGATAATTTAACTCGTAGCTTACTCGGTAAACTTTTCCGCACTGAGATTTCGCTTATTCGTAGTTACCGTGCATTTTTAATGTTATTGCCTGTGCATGGATCTTCTGCATATCAAACTGGGACTCCTCTTCTCCAGCGTCGCCTATTTGGGAAAGGATTTAGTACAGCCGCTGATTTAGCTTTTGAAGTGGAAACACGTCCAGGTAGTTTTTTGGTTCCGCGTACACTCGGAAAGGAAATTACATGGGAGAGGTTTTTTTCTGCGGTCTTGGACGGTGATTCCAATGTAATTCGTGAATATGATACAAATGATATTGACTATGGTATTTACGATGCCGGTGAAAAAGTGACTTTTCTGAATGGTACAGTGGATATCTATAATCCCAAGAAGATTCATGAGTTGCGTTCTAAATGTGTTGATATACAGAATGACTACTTTATGCAGGTGTTCTTTATCTCAATGCTCGCACCAGAGTTTGTAAGTATTTTCTTTGGTTTAAAACCAACTACAGCTGATGCTATTAAAGACATTGGTTATTCATCGTTAAAAACAATTAACGATGTCGTTCTTTTCCCACGTACAATTGCTTTCTCACAAGGGCATATTGAAGAGAGTGTTTCACTTAAAACGAAAGTTTTTGCCTGGGCTTATGAATTGTCTGCTGACATCCGGTTAGGAAAAGTTAGTGATGATTTGATGGAACTATTACGTTATGACACTATGTTCACCAGTCACCGTCAGGATGTGTTCAACACTTTAACAAATAAAGTTATGTTAAAGGATTATTGATATGGCAAAGGTCGATCAAACAAAAGCTAATGCTCTATTGCGAGCAGCAAGAACTATGTCGCTTGGGGCAAATAAAAATACAATACGAATTTTGTACGGTAATCATGTTGCTGAAAATATCGATTTTGAGCCTGGTGCAAAAACAAAACTCAAAAAAGGTATCCGGGGCTGGAGCAAACGCACAGATAACCGCCGAGCCTTTTCTGCTGTTATTGATGTCGCAGTTAACTATTTTGGTTTTGATCCAATAAATCCGGAAGCGAGTTTTCGGCAAATTGACTTCAACCGAATAATGAGTGTCCTTCATAATCTGGGATACTTTGTATGCGCACCGGAAGTTAATAAAATAATAGAAATCCTTACTTCTATGAAAGAAATTGAAGAACTAGGTGCCTGCGAAAAATGTAAACGCCCATACATTGTGCCAGTGACAAATGATGCTCATTGTCCACGTTGCAGATTATCTTCAACTGCTTCAGCCATAGAGAGGTATTCTCAAGAAGAATTAGATTAAATTTAAAAAAGATATCGCGAAACTTGCCTTGTCTGAATCTAAATATTGACTTAAGTCAAATTCTGTTGTTTGCTTTACAATCAAATATTAGTTACAACTTAAATATCAACTCTTGACAAGTAAAGATATAATTTGATTTTTCTTTATTCAGTTTTTCTTCGTTCCAAAAATGTGCACCTTTTTTTCTGTTGAAAACGTAAAGCTACTTAGGTTCTCAAAACCTTCTATGCATGACGACTTCTTAATCGCTTTCAATTAATATATTTTATATTCTTGTCTAAGTTCGCTTCTTTGATCCTTAGCTATTCCTTTTTTGAAATATAGAAACAGCATTACTTGTGATGATTTTTTTCAGCTCTAAATACACCTGTTTTCAAAGCAATATTTGCTTTTAGATATTCGATAAAACCATGTTTTTGTTACACCGGATTTTTGACAACGTGCAAGATGGATGATCTTTCCATCACCGAGACTATCTTCTTAGTCAGCACTCCTTTTCCGTCCTTTTCAACATAAAAACGACCATGCTATACGAGCTCTAACCTTTTTTTTGTATGCCATCATAACCGCATCAGAAAAGGAGAACGGTCTATGACTCGTATTGCATTAGCGCCTTCAAAGATGGTTTTGCTTATGTCTTTGGTAATTACTGGTGCCCACGCCAGCCCTGAGCAACCCCTAATAAAAGATACGCCCTTTGTATCTGGCCAGGCTTATAAGAAGGGTTTCTTCTGGTATGACGATCCTGCTAAAAAAAGCGAAGCTGAAGAAGAAGAGGTTTTGCCACCAACCGGTGCTGCTAGCTCGCCTTCAAAAGAGGAAATGGTAGATTTAAATTCAAAATGGCTAAAAGAGAATATGCCTCGACTGTTAACGCAGGCAATGGATAACCCTACCGCAGAAAATCTATCACGTTATTACACGGCGCAAAGGTTAATGCTGGATATCAGTACGCGTTTTTCTGACAAATCAAAAGATTATTTTCTTAAAAACCCGATGATGTCTGAAAAACGCAGGCAACCAGTGGAAAAGGTGGCACTGGATGCTCACCGCACTGTTGTTGAAAAAAATCAGCAAACGGTAATGAAAGATATCTTTACTAAGTCAGGTTTATTTTTCTTTTTCCAGAGTACTTGCCAGTTTTGCCACGAAGAAAGCCAAATACTTCAATTTATGCAGAACTATTATTCGGTAGATATTCTTCCAATCAGTATGGATGGAAGGCCATTGCATAATGGCCTTTTTCAGGATTTTAACATCCCCAACGCACAAATTATTGATCAATTTAAAATTCGAGAGGTACCTACAATTTTCCTGGTTTCAAAGGATGGGACATCAGCTCAGCGCATTAGTGAAGGCATGATCTCCGCTGATGAATTAAAGAACACTATTATACTTGCCGCGAAGGGCATGAATCTGATCGATGACGCTTCGTTCCAGTCAACTCTAGATATTAAAAGGCAATATACCATCGGCGATGATGGCGTTATTACCGTTAATAAATCCGAAATGGAATCAGACCCATTCCTACTTCAAAAAATAATGGACCAAAAACTCGAAGGCTATGACATGCCTACGGCCGATCCGGTCAATTATCTCAATGCTGGCGGCAGTTTTGGAGGCACTTATGCGCAGTAATGCCGTTTTCAACTTCAAAAAGTTACTTTTGTCTCTTTCTGTTTGTGCTGCAATTTTAGCCCCGACTGCAAATGCAGACAACGCAATGCGTAACATTTTCAATGGCATGATGACGTCTACCAGCCCGGCCACCTTTTCCACAGCAACCCGTACAGGCATAGTTGGCGGGTCAATGTCTTACCGAACAACAAACGTTAATACCAACCTTGTTTCCATGTCGTTTCCAAAAGCTTCTGTCGGTTGTAACGGTATTGACGTTTTTCTTGGGTCCTTCAGCATGATCAACGGGGACCAGCTTGTGCAGGTGGCCCGTGGTATTGCCCAGGGTGCGGCTATCTATGCTTTTAACGTTGCTGTTTCAGCTATTTGTGCTGACTGTGCTGCAACGATTAATGACATCCAAAACAAACTGCAAGCGCTAAATAAATTTGCGAAAGATTCATGCAATGCAACTTACTCTTTCCTTTCTGAAAACGTGGGTACGCCAAGCCAGTTCGCTAACTCAGTTAGCTCTGGACCAGCCTCAATTCTGGGATCGATTAATGGTCTTATTCCTGATTTTGGCTCATCGATGACAAAGTCACCTGAAGCTGTCACTTCTCAGGTTAAAGCAAAGGATCCCGAAGAGTTCGCTGAAAAATTCAGTGGTAACCTCTTCTATATGTCGTTCATGGATATTGATAAGGGAACGATGAACATCGGAGGGGTAACGGAGTTATCCGGTTATAAACTGGCAGAACAACTTATGTCTCTCGTAGGTACTGTCATTATCAACTGGGATAGCAAAGGCGAAAAAGCGGGAATGGAAGTCCGCCCGTCTACCATGACTGTCACGGATTACATCATGGGGCCACCAGCTGGCGGATCAATTAAAATGCTCAAGTGTTCTCCGGCACCAGATCCATCATCCCCACGAAAGGCTCAGTGCCTTGTCATGTCAGAAGTTAATGACGGTGGTTTTAAGGGATTGAAGGATACCATTTCTGATCTTCTTTTAAACGTACAGAAAAAAATCATCAACGACGTTCGTGTTTCAGATGATGAATTACGCATTATCTCCTATATCGGCATCCCGACCATTATCGACTCTTTGCAAACATTCGAAGCACCGGAAGGGTACGCATACATTCAGGACATCAGCACTATTGCTGCGACGAGCCTCGTAATCAACATGTTGCGCCAGGTTGAGGCCAAAATTTCAACCATGAGCATACCGAGTGAGTCGCTGTCGGGTAAAAGGGATGATCTCAACCGATTAACAGACAATCTCTCAAAACAGGTTAAAGCCGCCTATGAGCTATCGCACAGCCAGGTCGGTACCAGCTCGGACGTCATTTCAACCTGGGATAACCGTCGCCTGCAACGGAAGGCTTTCACTGAAAGTATTCGTGGCACACGTAACTGAGGTCTGACATGGATTACAACATATATACCCTGGGTGATATTGATTTTGTCTGGTCGGCTTTTACCGGTATTGCCCTGATCTTTTCTCAATATACTGGTGTAAAAGAGTTCCTGACCACGGCCGCCGTTGTAGCAGGTGTGAGCCTATTCTATAAAACGTGGCTATGGCTTCAGGCTCCGACCAAAAATGAATTACCGTTTTTCTCCTGGTTTTTGGGGTTGATCCTTTTCATGATGGCAATGGTTCGAGTGGATGTAACTATTGAATCTGTAAAGTCGGGAGAGGTCAGAAACGTCGACGGAATTCCAATTTTTATTGCTGCGATGGCAACCGTCACCACTAACTTAAGCCAGGGTTTGCTGAAGGATTATAAAACAGCGTTTGATCCGCTTTCTCCGGTGGACCTGTCTGCAACAACTCTGGACGATGACATCACCCTCGGTCCGATGATCCGATTCGTGAAGTTTTTGCAATGGGGCGGCGATAGCCAGGGCTACTGTTCCGCATTTCCTGAACCGGCCAGCGGGCTAGGGCCAATGAACGTATGTGCTACCGTTCAGTCTCTTGCATACAACTGCCTGAAGGCTACCCAAAACTCAAGCGCAAATATTGCCGGTAAAGAAACTATTTTTAACGATATTTTCTCAGCTAATCTGGCAGATAGCATGGACCGGATTAATCAGGCGATGAAAGGCGCACTGAAGAATGCCTCTGCCAGTATTGTTGGCGCTAACGGTTCAAAATCTGGTACGTGTGATGAGGTCTGGTCAACTGTGAAACAGGTTACCAGTACAGCTGAAGCTCGCCAGACTATTTCCCTTATAGGACAGACAAACGGCATCCTTACTCCAGACGAAGCAAATGGTGCACCTACCGGCGCAAGCTTTACTGATGTTATGGCGTCAGCAAATGGTATGTACGGTAAGGCTATTGGTTCGTATGACGCCACCCTGAACCTGTTCATTATGAATGAGCTCAGAAATGGCGCAAGCAAATATAAGACCCCACTCGGTCTGGCTTCCGATATGCAGTTGTTTGAGGCTTCTCTGAAGCGAACCAACACAATGGCTTCACAGGGCCAGTTGTGGTTACAACTGTCGGGAGCAGCAATCGCATTCCTTGAAATGTTTGCTTATATGGTTGCTCCATTTGCTTTGCTTATGCTGCTGGCGTTAGGTGGTAATGGTGTTGCCGCTGCGGCGAAATATTTGCAACTTATCCTCTTCGTGAATATGTGGCCGCTTACGGCAGTAATGGTCAACGCGTATGTGAAGAAAGTCGCGACGGCCGACTTGGATACCTGGAGCACCCTCAACAGCCAGAATAATGCCGTCACGTGGATGGGACTCCCAGGGCTTGCGGAAACATACAGTTCATACCTGTCTGTTGCTTCCGCCCTCTATGCTCTGATTCCGGTACTCACATTATTCCTGATGACACAGTCGATTCACCCGATGATGAATGCGGTTAAGGGAGTGACCCCCGATGCGCCGGTGGATACTGGTCATGTAACGCCCAAAGTATGGGATGGCCCTAACAGCGGTAAATCTTCATTTGGTGACGTGACACGAACCGCCTTAACCAGTACCGGTCAGGGATACAGCGATGGCGGCGCAGTTGATTCAAGTAATTTCCGTCTTGGAATGTGGAATGCTGGTTCAAGTATCGCTAACAGCCAGGGACAAGGATCAGCTGTAACCTCATCAGTTATGAGTGCGGCAAGTAATTCATTCCAGGCTGGTTACAGTCAGATGAGCGAAATTGGAAGGTCAGGACAGTCGAGCCAGCAGTTCTCAACCAACCTGCAAACAATGAAGCAGATCTCGGATAAGATTGGTGCCTCTGTAGCAGAAGGTATTGCAACGAAACATGGGGTGAGTGCGTCTCAGATGGCCAGCATTGCTTCAAATGTTATTCTCAACGCTGGGCTTAATGGAGGTGTTGGAACTGGCAATGGAGCCGGGCTGAAAGCGGCTGTAGCAGGGCAATTGAGTAGCGGTGCATCTAAGACCAATACAGGCAGTGACTCGCTTTCAAATGACCTTTCAAAAGCAATCACGAATCAGCTTAGCCAGGATTCTGCGTTAACTGACCAGTTCAGTAAAGCGGCGTCTCAGGTAAGCAGCGATCAGATATCCAATACTAATGCGTTTAAAGAAGCATCGTCGAAAATGAACCAGGCGACACAGACGATGGCGCAAAATATTTCTACATCGGTTTCGACTAACGCAAGCTCCAATAGTGGAATGAGCCTTGATTCTAAACAAAGCATTAACCTGGACAGGTTCTCCGATTCTATTCGCAACAAAAACTTCAGTGATGATGATGTAAGGAATTTTGCTCGTAAGAATGGGCTGGATGAGAATGCGTTTATGGAGAAATTCAACTCCTATAACGATACCTTCAAGGCCAGTAATCAGCTTGGATCGCAGCTTCAACGTACTGACGCGCTTGTGGCTGCAACACGAGATTTCAGTGAGCAAAAAATTGCGATTGATACCGCCCGGGGAGAGACGGCCGAAAGTAATAAACAGGATCTCCGTGAAACCTCCAGCCTGCTTAAAAGTCTGGTTTCCGACTTCGGTGGTAATGCACAGCAGCTGCTACCTATCACCAATCAGCTCGACAGAATTTCAGGTGACGGGTCAGGAATTAATACTATCACTCAGGCACAGGATAGAACTCCTGACAGCGTAAATACGTCTGGCGTGATGAGTGCGTCACGCGTAGGGGAACTGGGTGGAAGTGTAGATTCGCAGGCTAAACTCGGTCTTTCCTCCAACGCTCAGGACGCGACACAGCGTGTCCCTGGAAAAAGTGAAGCTGGCTTTACTCCGTATAACCTTGATAACGCGGGCAAAGGCGATATTCAGGGAATACATAACAACAACGTGGGCCGCACTTATTCTGATGAAGAAAGGAATGTGCTTAATTCTCTCGAAAAGAATGGACCTGTACTGAATAATCAGGGTGTAGAGAAAGTCGTCAATTCGGGTCAGGATGTCAGAAATGCAGAAGGCACATTTAACGATCTGGAAAAGGTTGGAGGTCGGGTGGTTGGTGATGGAATGGATCAACGAGCCACTGCTTTGAACAGTATGTATCAGAGCGGGCAAGTTCGTGGCTTATCTAATAACACTGATAACTACTTTAGTCGTGTTGCCAACAACCCGAACTTAAGCCGGGACGATAAGCGAGCTGAATTGGCACAGCAAGCTGTCTTTACCTATGGTGCCAGCACCATGGCTACCGGTGCCGAAAGAGAGCAGCTCAAAGCGGATACCCAGAAGATCCTTAATGAACTGGGTAACTATAACGTTAACTGGAGTATGAATGACGTTAAGAGCATCCATAGCAGTTTCAACACTCATAACAGAGCTGATGGTTCACTTGAGTCAGTCGTACGGGCAAACCTGGGAGAAGGTGGGTCGGGCGGTGGTCTCGTTGGTAACCGCACTCAGACCGTCACAGATCGCTTGGTTGGGGAAAAGATAGAGGCCAACACTGAGCGGGGCGCGATTTCTGGTGCGCTACTCGGGGGCCAGCAATTTGTTTCGGATACGCTAACCAGCGTTGGGGCGAAACCGGTAAATGAGATGCTTACGGGAGCGGGCATCCTTCAAACCCAGACATCGATAGCAAATGATGCCTCTAACCCTGCAAATATGCCTGATTCTCTCCAGGGTAAAGTCCTTAATCACATGCAGATGTCTGATGGCGTCGCAGCTGTAAGTGACCGGTATCAGAGTATTAGCAGCGACGGCGTTTCGACTTATGCGAATGCAGCGCAGAACTCTGAAAGGGCTATCCGGCAGCAATTGACGGATGACCCACGCTTTGGGCCTCAGAAAGCAGATGAATTCATTCAGTACATGAAGTCAGAGCTGAGCAACACAAATGAGCCTTACCAGTCACGTGTCGATAAAGCGGATCAGTGGTTTAATGAAAATAAAAAATAAGGGAGGTTGAATATAACCTCCTGAAATGACTATCAATAGATTGTAAATTACTGCTAAACAATTAAGGCCGCAAAGTATGTGTTTGCGGCCTTTTTTTCAGAAGTACCGCTCTTGCGGAACATTCAACTGACGGTTTGAATCAGTGAAGACAAAAATCTATCAAACTCTGTATGAGATTCAATAACATAATCAGTAGATGCTTTGTCTCTTATCTGAAAGCAGTCGTCTGCAAAACTATAAGCGAAAAGTGACATGCCATCTTCTCCGATTAACACCTTATCAGTGAGATTTGGGTCAACGTAGATTTCATTGTCTCGTGCTTCAAAGTTGCGTATGTAAATATTTGACCACAATAGATTTTCGTTCTCTGCCTGAACAAGGTTATAAAACGTAAGTCCGTTGTACTCAAAACCATCCATAGCATTAAACACTTGGGCATAATCAAGCCTGGTATTAATGAGTTTCTGTATATCTATATAGGCGCTCTTTTTGTGATCTGCCCACTCCACTGGAGGCGGATTGCAGATTAAGTCTTTCAAGACTTCCGGGGCTACCGGGCTGGCTAAAGGGTAGTGATCTGCAACCATCAACCTCTTTAAGCTGCTGAGTAGTTGAGTTAAATCTTTCATGAGCGCCTCTTACTTTCCTACCGGGTAGATAACACCGTTCGGCGATGGCCATAGAACTTTGGTGCTTGAATTATACGGTAGATCCTTCGTAATGATGGATTGTGCTTTCGACAGTGCTGAATGGTATGGTGAATTCTGAATAAGTACCAGGTTGTCTATAGCGTTTGTGCCACCATCATCAAGAGGGATCTTGTGGTGAACCTGCCACCCAGAGGGGACCTTGCCTGTTGCAAGTTTCATCAAATCGTTAGGTTCAAACGTAGCCAGGGCATCTGGGTGGTCTGAAAGTGATTTAAGGAAGTTAGGGCGTACAGTATTGTTGAATTGTCCACGGAGAGCTAAATATTCAGCTCTGTCTCGGCGCATGTAGTTCAATTCGCTAACATTCATATCATCGAGCAAAACGTGTGCTTTTTTGTACTTGCCGAGATAACTTGTCAATTCATCCGCAGACCTTGGATTTCGGATAACCAGAAGTGAAGCCGCTGCAACCAGCATACCTGAAGTTGTTTCGTTCAATACCTGGTCATAGCCTTCAACAGCTTCGCCGCCAAGTTGTTCAGCCGTATGTCGAAATCCCTCCACATTTCCATTATAAAGCCCGCCAGCTGCGAGAAGACGACCAGCCGCTTTGGAATTAATGGTTTTTGTTGATTGGGCGTGCTGTGCTGGTGTCGTTGATCGAACGTAATACCCCGGGCGTTTCAACTGACGAGAGATGATATCGCGCAGACGGGTAAAGAGGGACAGGGGCAGGTCATTGCGTAGGTTGCCATTTGATATAACCCCCGGCCCGGCATTGCCGGTTATGTCTTTTCTAAGCAGAACGATCTTACCGTATCTGATGTCGTCAAGCGTATCGCGGTAAGCGAGCCAGGGGCGTTGATGGTGGAACTGGTGATACCGGCTGACAAACTGTGTATATCCCTGCGGTAAATTCCATTCCTGAATAATCCGGTTTGGCAGGGCGGTATCTTCGAGGTCATGTACCGCCGTGGCCGGATGTATGATGTGGGGAATATCCTCAAGGTATATGTCATCCAGTGACTTAGCCTGACAGTGATGCAGCATAATGTCCCTTTCTTGTCGAATTCATATGAGACATTATTGCGTATGGTATAAAACAATCAATCCTAAAGTGGATGGGCGTACGAGATCAGCAGTGACAGGGTAAAAGGAAAGTTACTTTGTTCATCAGCGTCCCATAAGCTGATGGTACCTTGCGTTAAGAGCTGCAAGGTCAGATTCGGTGAGGCCCGTGTAATAATCGGTTTTGTGCAAATGCGGATAACCGGCCGGAAATAATGATTCGTCGTCATCAAGGCAGATAAATGCTTTAACTCGATGTGAAAAGACAAAGTCCTCACACTCGGCAGCCCGCACACCAGTCTGTCCGTGTTTTAAATATACCGAACCGGTTGCACCTATGATTTTGTCTCTATAAGGCACCCGGAACAGAGATTTCAGATAACTTGTATTAGCGCACTCACGCCATGAGCTGGAGATAACAATCACCATGGCAGGGCAGTTATCCAGCAATTTCTCTAACAGTGGCATTCGCTCAAAGGTTTCATTTTTACACCTGTGGCAAACCCCATCGAAATCTAAGAAAAGCACGACATGCGAATCAGGGAGAGGGGCCCATAAACCAGCTGTTGTTTCTTCATGAACACATACTTCTTCATGATGAGGGTTTTTCTGGATCAAGAAAGAAGAGAGAATCTTAAATAAATTTCTTGCAGAAGAAGACAATATATTACTCCTGAGTCAGTGTGAAATATTTGTGGTGGTTTACCCAAGCCACTCGATGATCTTCTGTAATATCGGGTTGTATTTATTTAACAACAGGAGTCGGGTTTTGCTCCGGGACATTTTTAGCTATATGGCCATTGTATCGAGGAGGTTGCTGGGTCCATTGATAAAGCTCACCCATCCCGTTACGCTGCTGGATCCGGCGATTGTACTTTACCATGAAGTTAAATATGTACTTTGCACGTACCTTTGGGGTTTTGCTGTTGTAATCTGCAATCCCTTCAAACACATTGCCCTTGCGATCAACAATTTTTCTATAGAGCCACCATGTTCCAACCCAGAAACTTGCGCAAGCATCGTAAGCCAGAACCCGCCACGTTACCGTCGGGAAATGCTTTTTTATTTCAGGTAGATTGGATGAGTTGATCTGCATTGGGCCAATATCATAAGTGCCGTTAGTATTCCTGCTGAAAGTACCAACCTTACCGCCTTCATTGTCAAACAACGTAAAAACCAGTTCAGCATCAATTCCGAAGTAGCGGGCGGCATCCGTAATGCACTGAGTGTAAATCTCATCAGGAACGGGAATAGGTTTCACATCATCTGCTGGTGGTGTAAACACAACGATTTCTCCACTGAATCTACGTTTTATCTATTCTCCCATATATCTATCGACTTTCTTTCGGCTTTACCCGTTGATTTAAGCGTTTAAGCAAAATTCTGGAATTTTGGGGCGTGATAATATTAGTGCTCGATTTAAGGAGCGGAAATGAAAAAAATTATTAAGGCATCGGTATTACTTCTTTCATTAAGTACCGCCTTCACGATGAATGCCGAGCCGGTTAATACAATGGTACTGCCAGATGCAGCCCGGGATAAGCTCAAAGCCATTGGGCTTTCAATCGAGCACGTCGAACCCTCGCCAGTAAAAGATATTTTTACGGTGATTTCCAGGGAGGGGGTAAGTTACGTGAGCAAAGACGGAGATTACATTTTTACCGGAAGCTTATTCCACGTGAAAGGTAAAGATGTGGTAAACACCACTGAGCAGGCCATTTTAATGGGCGTCCGGGAATTCGCATCCAAAACAAAATCCATCGACTACAAATCACCAAACGAAAAATACCGGCTTGCTATCTTTACCGATATAACCTGTGGATACTGCCAAAAACTGCATCATGATCTGAAGTCTTATCTTGATGCCGGTATTTCGATTAAGTTTCTTGCATTCCCACGTGCAGGACTGAACTCGGTAGTAGCCGGGAACATGGCCAAAATCTGGTGTTCAGCAAAGCCAAACGAAGCTCTGGATGCAGCGATGAATCCGGTTTCAACTATCCCGGAAGGACGTCCTGATGAGGCTTGCTTAAACATTATCAAATCGCATTTCCAGGTGGCCTCAACAATCCCGCTGCAAGGTACTCCTACCATGGTGACACTAAGCGGCAAACCGCAGTTATTTACGGGGTGGCTGAGCCCGGAAAACCTGGTGACCCAAATGGGCGCTGCGCAAAAGTAACTTTTCCGACTGTAAGAGGTGTGTATGAAATCTACTTTACTGAGTACGTTAATGCTGGTTGCTGTAGGTGTACAGCCCGTTTTCGCTGCACAATGTCAGTACGGAGCCTGTGGAACGGAAAACGATCCCGGAATCGGATTTCTGATGTCATCGGTACAAATGGATAAAGGTGAACATCTAAAGGAACTCTCTGGTGTTGCGACCACAGGTGACACCATCTCTAAAAAGATGGAAAGCTACCTGGGAAATAAAAAGCTCAAGGTAAACACCGACAGTACCCGCAAGGGGCCGGGTAATACCACCATCAGGCCTACAGATGAGCTCGCCCCAACGAGGCAACTAAAAGTTATCCGGCCCGAACTGGTAAAAAATCCCGATTCGCAGCTCGTGGTAGCTTTCAATGAGCGCCTGGCCTGATTTATTGACTGAGAGCGTCCAGAAGGAAAAAAGATGTCGATACTCAGTAGCTTCGTCATCAGAGCAACGGGGATACCTGACAAAAAGTATCTCCGGGATCCCGTAATAAAACGTTGTTATGAACGTCTGAGTCGTAGGGTGCCTGCTCTAATGACGGGGTGGCTTCTGTGCATTCTGGGTTCAGGGTATGTCAGTATGGCACTGGAACAGCCTGATAGCACTGTATTACTCAGTCTGCTGCTGTTGTATGTTATGTCAGGCATTTTACTGATGCAGTTACAGTATATGTATTCAGAGCGAAGCATAGGCTACAAGTTCTACCTGGAAGTGCTTATGAATGCAGCTGCCAGTACTCAACATAAAGAACAGTTACAGTATCTGTTCATTAATAAGCCCAATTCCATCACGATGGGCGATCTTTACCGACTTTATGATTTTAATGGGGGAGGGCGATAGCCACGTTAATGTGCGTGTCCAAAAGTCACTTTTGAACATTCTCTTCCCGCCGTCTGCTTTCAGTTCCAGGGGATCACTGCAACATAATTTCCGGAACGCAGCGGCGCATCAAATTTATCAGTAAAGGCGTCGATCATTGCTGAATAAGCAATGCTGTCTGACGGCACAGGTGCATTGCTTTGCATACTCACTTTCAGAACCTGCTTTGCTCCTTTCGCTGACGGGTATACCTCGACATCCAGCTGTCGCATATAGTGCATCTGCGACATCGTCTCAGTGCCTATTACCCCATCGACTGGCTTGTAGTCATAGTCAGTATGCAATTCGCCATGCTTGTCAGTTCTCGTTGTCTTTTTATCTACAACGTAGCCTGTCACCCCAGTAAGAAGCTGCTCGCTATACTGCATGTTCTCCTGTGAGCTGCTGATTCGGAACCTGAGCACATAATCTGGCTGGTGAGTGGAAATAATGACTCCTTTTTTTGCTAATCCATCAGCAAAACGGCCTGAAAACATTCTGGACTGAATACTTTCGTCCGGAGGGACTATCTGAAACCTTTTATTTGTAACAGGACGAGGCATTAGATCGTACGCATCTACCTGGTTTGCGAAATGATATCCGCATCCACTCAAAAGCATTGCGGTTGTGAGTATAAAGCCCTGCCTAATCATCCTTTAATCTCCAAAAAGCATTGTTTCACGAATAATTCCGATTTACCGGGCCAGTATAATCCATCGCAGGTTAATAACTAACAGGCTGAAAAGCATAAAGGTAGCTATGTCTAAAGAATTTTATTTAAAACCGATGGCCACGATTTTAATTTCTGCGGTTATTGCTACCGCTGCCTCGGCGTTAATCACGGCAACTTATTTTAAACCGAAGGTGCTCAGTGAGGAAGAAATTGGCAAAATTGCCGCTACTTACCTGGTAAAAAATCCCCATTATTTAGTGGAAGCAGGTAAGGCGCTGGAAAATCAGAACGTGAGTGCCTCAGTGGAACGAATAATTCCATATGCGCCAGCTCTGCTGGATACCAAGGAGACGCCAAACATCGGCCCTGATGACGCCGACGTCGCGGTAATCGAGTTCTTCGACTATCAGTGTATTTACTGCATGCGGGTTACACCTGTTGTTGAATCGGTAATGAATCAGAGCAAAGATGTAAAATTCTTCTTTAAAGAATTCCCGATTTTTGCCGGTTCAAAACCTGTATCTGCCATGGGGGCCGCTACGGGTCTGCACGTCTATCAGAATTTCGGTGCTGAAGCCTATCGTAAGTACCACAACAACCTGATGGCTGTGGCTCATACCTTCATGACCTCTCAACGCAAATTCGAACTCACTGACTTTAATACTGTGGTGGAAAAGTCAGGGTTTAACAGCACGTTTTCTGACAGGGAAAAAAACCGGTATGAAAACGTGATCTCCGGCAATATGCAGCTGGGCGAAGCGCTCGGGATCACCGGCACACCCGGTTTCATCATTATGAATATGAAAAAGCCGAATGCGGCGACTACCACATTTATCCCCGGGGCTATGGACGCAGCAACTTTGCAGGGCGCAATCGAAAAAGCTCGCGGGGCCTAAAGTTACTTTCACATTTGATGAGTACGGCCATGCCGGTCATGGCCGCTACGCTTTTACAACGAGTAATTCATCCCAGCGGGTCGTATATCTCGGTGATAGCATGGCCTGCTTCATACGAAAATCCTGTTGAATGCCTTCCCCCAGTAAAAACAGAGCTCCGCGCTTTTCTTTATTGAACCGGTCCATAACTTTCATCAGTGCCTGACTGCCAGGCCTGGCCGGGCGAGTATCAAACAGGCTGAGTTGCTCTGTGCCGTCAGTCATAGCGGAGAGCATTACCCCTGCTTTCGCATACGCTATCCCGGGTCTGTAAATGCGGTTCAGGATGGTCATGGCTGCATCAACCAGATCGCGGGTGTCCTGTGTAGCGGTAAGCGGCTCGATACCACAATTGCTGTAGCGGTTTTCACCTTGCGCATAATTGCTACTCTGAATGAAGACTGTGATTTGACGGGTCCACGAGCCATCCTTGCGCAGCTGCTCTGCCGCCCGGGCGGTAAAAAATGAAACTGCCTCATGTAGCTTGCCTATCTCATTAAGGCGCTGACCAAAACTTCTGGAAACGATAATCTGTTGCCTGACAGGAGGAGACTCGTGCAGCCGGAAACATGGTTCGCCATGCAGTTCCCGCCAGGTACGCTCGATTTCAACGCCAAAGCTTTTACGTAAAAAGCGAACGTCGCTATTATAAAAATCACCGGCAGTGATGATCCCGAAAGCCGACAGGCGTTCACTAATCTTTCGACCAATACCCCATATTTCTCTGGTACTGATCAGGCTCAGGAGCTTCCTGATCCTGGCCTGATCAGTCAAAACTACAACTCCGCCTGTAGCTGCCCATCGTTTGCTCGCATAGGTGCATAATTTAGCGAGGGTTTTGGTGCTTGAACAACCCACACCACAGGTAAGGGACAGATTATGAAGAAGTGTACTTCTGATCAACCGGCCGTAATCTTCATAATCTATTATCTTGTTCATGTTTTTCAATAACATGAAATTTTCATCTATGCTATATCGACTCGATTGAGGCGCGAAGCTTTCCAGCGTTTCATGGAAGCGATTTGAGTAGTCTTCATACAAAGTAAAGTTAGAGCTCCGGACTTCGATCCGGTGTTGCTGAATCAAATCCCTGCACTTAAAAATTGGGGTCCCACGCTTAATACCAACGCTTTTAGCCAGTTTATTCATTGCAATGACGGACGAATCGTTATTGCTGGCTATGATGAGCGGCTTTTTTGACAGCTTGGGATCCATCGCACACTCAAATGCCGCATAGGCTCCGTTAATATCAACGTGCATGTACATGGCTGAACTGATTCAGTGCAAAGGTGACGACGCCCCATATCTCAAGGGATTCAGGATTTACACGTATCGGCTTATAGGCTGGATTAGAAGGCATCAAAAGCAGCTCAGGATACGTGTGTAAGATCTTTACCGTAAACTCTCCATCCACCAGCGCAACGACGATAGAGCCGTGTCGTGCTGTTAAAGACCGATCCACAACCAGTATTGCTCCATCATTGATACCGGCATTGATCATACTGAGGCCCGCCGCCCTGACAAAGAAGGTTGAGGGGCGGTTGCGGACTACATATTCATGCAAATTTAATTCATTATCTTCATGCCCGGCGCACGGACTCATCACTCCACAGCTTAGTAAATCACTGAAAAAAGGTGCCATTTCGTAAGGCTTGTTGCTAATGTGCTCAAGGATAACAGACATAGCTACACTCGAATTCTTGTACTGTATGTATAAACAGTATTGCGAGTTGAAGAGAAAAGATCAAATCTCTCCGGTAACGCTATCAAGCCTGACGAAAAATTAAGCTTTATCATAAACATCAAAAACCATCTTTTACCGATAATGGCGAGCTGGCCTACGAAGAAGGTATACAAGCTAGGATGAAAGGATTCTGATGCTCCTCCCACCAAATTTTTTATCTCCTGAAGACCAGGCTGAGTACGATGCTTATATGGCAAGGTTCAGCGAGGTAAATCACTATTATGAGCATTGCACTGTCCCCGTGATTGACTGGTTTTTTAAACAAGCAACCGAGGCGCTGCATCATGGTCTATGGTTACCGGCCTGTACGAGCTTTCTGAATGGGATCGAAACATCACTCAGGGTTACGCTGAAGTTGAAATCAACTGTTAACGTTCAGCAGTCAGTTCCTGTACTGGTGGACTTAGATGGTACGTCAGTAATGAGTAACGCTTTAATGCGAAAGGCTAAGCAGGAAGGGATGCCGATAGAATTACTGTCATTTCCAGCCGAGAAGAATATGTTGGCAAAGATAGACGCTGGTAAAAAACCTGAAGCAGATATCGTCAGGCTTAGAAATAGTCTATGCCATGGCAACATTCTGGAGTTCATTATGAGTGTTAAAGTCGGTTCTCCAGATCCCATACGAATTTTTACTCCTGGTAACTGCTGTGGTTTAGCGCTTTTACTTTCGGCCTTATCGAAGAAATGGACGGTAGGCTTGCATCAATACTGGATCGACAACAATCTGACGTCCTGCTGAAACCTCATAAATCATGCCTACTAAAGTCACGTGCAAAAAAACGTTGTAGCATGATATGTTTAAAGTCAAAACAGTGGGTTCTATGTTTTGACGGCAAACATGATATAACTAATACTTCATAAGTAGATATCAATAGTCATAATGGAGTGAACTATGAAATTAAAAAATATTCTGCTGTGTGCGATGATGTCAGTCGCTTTTGGCTCCTCTGCTAATACTACACATAAAGTTGAAAACGAACCTATCCCAAACATTATTCTTGATGGTAAGGTTGATGAGATTTGTAAAGATGCAAGCATCCGAACTGAACTTAATCATGATAAAGCAAAGGAACTGGTAACCACCAACCTGAAGCAGGCATTACCATTAAATACGGTACCGGATAAGTTGGATGAAGTTGCAGAAGCCTTTGTAAACCGCGACAAAGGCGCTTCAGAAACAGCAGACCATTGCCTTGTTAATGTACGTAATAAATACTGGGAAATGTATCCCTCTGAAGATAAGTAGCATTTATTATTAAAGGCTTCACTTAAGAAGCCTTTTTTAACCCTTTGCGAAACCTGCTTTAAAAGCAATGCGCTATTCATATCTAAGAATCTATTTAATTAATGAATAATAGTGGACGGATTCATTTCTAGTGAATGCCGAAGTTGGTGTTTTTTGAGTTATTAGACGGTAAGTGCAATCTGGTATGATTCACCTAACATACGAATCTGGAAGGAAAGGTATATGGGTGACCTGGTCAGCAAAAATAACATTGACCGTTTAGAGCGATTTCATTCTTTGCTGGCGGGTCAGTACTGGACGTCCACTGACAGCATCCCTGAAGAGGGTATTGTGGCAGGGGATACGCTGCTCATTACGTCTTTGCGTTACGTTGAAGATAAGCTGCACACAGTGATTCTACGCGCCCATCCCCGCGTTTACGGTCAGACTGTAGCTATTGTCACTGAAGACAGCAGCGGCAACCGTAGGGAACGTGGCAAAGAAATGCGAGAGCATCGCTTCCTGGTTAAGGATTTTCTGTCCAGTTTTGTATTTGAACCCGACCATAAGGTAATCCGGGATGCTGAACTCAGACAAGCTCAGGAAGAAGTGAATAGCCTACAGGCATCGCTTACAGCCCTCGTGAGCGATGCTCAGGGGCTCCGTGACCTTGCGATTGAGCAATTAGGTACAGATGACCGTGAAAACCCTGTGACGGGCCTTAGCGTTGCGTTAGTGCCCCCACAAGAGCAGCAGGCGGTAACCTCACTGGCGATTGGATCAGTTCAAAATGCTCTGTCCTCTGGTATTTCAGATACCCGCATTGAACAAATCAGAGAAGCGGCCTTAAAAGAAGGGCAGATCAGCACAGCCATCAGCAAAATCATCACACAACGAACGCAGGCAATCGCTAATGCCAGCAAAAGAATGCTGCCCTATTTCGAGGAAGTTGCAGCGGCAAGTCTGGCCACTACAGAAGAAGCCATGGAATATGTGAAGAAAATCCACGATGGCGTTGGCAGTCTGGAACTGTATACCGGCAAAGACGTTGAGGTAGTGAATATCGTGAAGGGTGAATCCGCTCCATCACACCTCCCGCTCCAGGTCGTTCAGGCAAAGCTGATGGTGGATGAAGAGCTGGCCGTATGGTGCGATCTCGATAGCTGGTTCGACTTCTCTGATATGGAAAAATTTCATGAAACTTTACGAACCAGCCCCGGGCTGGTGGAGCAGATTTTTCCGTCCGAACGTTCCATCGTATGTATGGCCACAACACGACGTTATATCGATTACCGCGATCCCTGGGAAAATCATGTCCGCAATGACAGGAACCGGGTTGTATTCCTTCTGGTCCGGGACGGTCAAAATATTCATCAGGTTTACTCTTCGGTAGAAAGCCATCTTGGGGCTTCGCAGCTATTCCCTTCCGCCAGCGAACAGGAAGCACATTTCCAGGGGATTGATGGCAGCACCATAAAGTTTGAGGACGTCAGTTATACCGACCGACTGAAGCAGCATGATCTTATGGCACTTCACTACCGTCGTTTCCTGATCCTTATCTGCGGCCTCGATCACCGGCTCAAACTATTTGGTGATTTCTATGATACCAATACCCCTTACAGTTTTCTGAGCCTTGAGTTCCAGGAACGGTACTTCCAATTTCTGCACGACAAAGACGGTTCTGGCCTTTTGGGTATGGCTGAGACACGGCCGTCTCTGCAAAGTTATCTTGAACAGGCAAACTCATGCCTTCAGTCCGGATCCCGGGTAATGTGCAACTGGGATTCGTTGATGAACCCAGTGACAGCACCAGGAGCAGTTCAGGAAGACAACAGCTACTCTGGCTATAAATGGCTTGGGAGAACCCATAAAAACTATGAGCCGGTTATTGCATTCCGTCAGGGAGACGATATCTGTGTCAACGCAACAGTAAACAGATACTCAACGGATCGAGATTTCAATTGTAAGGTGAATTTGTCTTTATTTAAGGAGTCCAGCAGGAATGATGCTGAACTGGGTTTCCTGTGCATGGATACCATTAAAGCGGAGGAGCTCGAATGGTACATTCACAGACGTAAATTCAGGTCTAATCACCTGTTTTACATTCGCTTCTTCAAGATGGCTTTAAATTATATTCGTGCCGAGCGTGAGGCAGAAGAACCTTACCGGCAGATGCTGAGCCAGGCTCTGGCCGATGGAAATATTGGCCAGCCTAATCTGAGATCAGAGTTGATAGATCGATGCATTGTAGCCTGGCGAGCTGATAACAGGGGGGCGACGCTGGAAGCTGCCATGAGTACAGAGAAGGGCTCCAAAGAGCTCCTGAACCAGCTCTATATGCTCGCTGATGTGGGGCTCAAACATCTTCCCGGGGTTCGTAATTTTATTAGCAGCAAAGGCTATGAGCTGGTCAGGTTATCGGTAAATGCTTCAGGGAAACTTGTTGCATATGCCGCACCAGCAAATTTTGAATGCGACAACCGGATGGAAGGGCATGCCTGGGTTCATCGAATGGTACTTGCTACATCCCGAAATGGCTTAAACGTCACTCATCAACGTTTTGCGAAAATGAAACACTTCTTACCAGCTGAAAACACCCTGTTCGAAGATGAACAGCTGGTGGCCACATGGTCGGGCAAAAAGACTGCTTTCAAAAGCTTCGAAGAGAAGCAGCGTTATTTTGATACATGCTCCCGTGGCGCTCAGGCTCTTAAGCAGTTTTTAAAGCTGAACGATCCGGTGATTTACACCAATCTGCTTGGCCAGTGGATTGAGGCCTATGAAAGTATCAATGAAACCAGTGAGTACGTACAGCAAGTAAGCCTAATGGCTCCTGTTGCGGTCAAGAGCGAAAAAGGTAAAGCCAGCCTCATCTATATTGGCACTAAAGACCTGGCCGACTGGTTTTATCAGAAAGCGCCGACACCCGAGTTGCAGGCGCTGTTCCTTGAGGAATACCTGTCCAAATTTGAAAATAAAGAGGTCAATAAAGAAAAGCTACTTTCACGCAGAAATACCGCTCTGTCTCTCAGTTTTTACACCATGGACAACGGGGAAGTACCAGATGAAATCCTCGTCACCAAATCAGTTGATAATGCCAGACGGTGGTATTCAGGAATGTTCACAAGCATGCCAACGATGTTAAATGACCAGTGGTCCTGCCATGTTGCGCATTTTTCCCGTAACGGAAAACTCTATTTGACGCCTGATCTGGTCACTGATGAAGGGGAACCTGGTTTTGATGAAATACTCGGGTATCCGCGCCCGGAGGGGCTGGTACCGGTAACCGTGTGTGAGTTTGAAATTGACCACTTTAACCGACGTGGCATTGATGCGAATGGTGATAAGGTGAATATTACACAGTGGGTCGATATTTATCAGGGTGAGCGTGAGGTTACGGAACTGCTGGGGCCTATTTCTGAAGAAGGGGTGAACATCAAAACCTACAGGATGGACACTCTTGAGCAGGCGATGAAAAACATCTCCCGGGGCTCGACGCGCCTCAGACCGTCAACGGAGAATAGCGAGTGGCAACAGCCAGCAGAAGGTGTGAGCCGCTATGTACTTCGGTCATGGTAAAACGCGGGGGCAGGTGCCATCAAAACATCAAACAAAAAGCCATTACAGGCTCAAAGACCCCTTATCGCTCAAATTTGAAAGAGATAAGGCTTTATGATGGCAACGAGGATTATCACCCATCTCGCCGGAGTAACTGGCATAAAAATTGTTTAATCTTTATGCCAGCGCTTCGGCATTTGCTGGCAAGGAGACAGTGTTGAAAGACCATATCGTACCCCCACGAAAAACTAGCGCGAGTTTATCTTATCAACTCAAACGTATTGGGCGCATGCTCCTTCTTTTACTGAGCTTGGCTTTTATAGTTTACGGATTCGTACTGGCTTTCCATCCGCCGCTAACAACCTGGCTACTTCAACCCGGTGGACACTTTGCCCCAGATGACCGATTCATACTGGTTAGTGTTAAGGTTCAGTTTACAACCGGAATAATGGGGCTAATTGTTTGGCGCTTATGGTAAAAGTGGCAAGCAATGATGGGAGAAGGATAACGTTGCTCAGCTCAATCCGGTTTACTGATTGCTTAAATAGAAGGCAGTCATTCCTACATCAGAAAGGAGAAGCATAGATGGTAGAAGCACGTTATCAAGGCAAGCCTGTTAGCAGTCTTCCTGAAGAAGCTTTTGCTGAAGGGTTATCGCGATCCGGTTTAAGCCCCGTTCTGCTACTGGCATCCCCGACCACAGTACCCGTTACCACGGATGAGCGCTGGTGGCTCGCAAAGGAAAACGTGTCAGGACATTACGGCAGGATTTTTTTTGCTGCGGTGCGGGAGTTGGTCATAAGGTCGGATATCATCTCAGTAGTGAGAAGTATTGCAGATGAGAATTTCACGTCCGAACATATGGGGTACTTCGAGCGACTTACCTCTGATGAAAAAGAAGTCGTGTTTAGTGATTACCTGCGCACTCTCGCTGAAGGCGGTCTTACCTGCACTGAGAAGAATCTCGTCAAACTGACGCAAGATTTATACCCGATTGATGCAACTCCTGACAACATTAGAAAGCTATCCACGGACAGGGATGCACTGAACGAACTACACATCGATGGTATGGTACTTTTTATTACCGGCCCTGCGCTTTGATTATGGAGATAATACATGCGGTGTTATCCCTGTTAAGGGTTAAGGTAACATTCTTCTAGAATTACAGAAAAATAGAGGTCTAACATGATAGTAAATAAAAACAGGTTTATGCATAAAAACGGGAAAAGGTTTAAGTCCATCGGAAGGTATTTAAGATTTTGGCAAGCAGTAGCGTCCTCTGGTTTACCCATGGACATGGTAATACGGGAAAAACCATATCAACTTATGGTCGCTTTGATTGCTTTATATACGGCCATCCCTGTTGTTACAATAGTAATTTTATCTGGTCAGCAATCGCATAAGTTGGAACTAATTGCTGTGCATTTCAGTACAATTATCACGATGGTGTTTGTTTTGCGTCGAAAGATGGGGAAACGTTGGCTGGATTTATTTGAAGAAAAATTAGCCATTTATAAACCTAATGATAAACTCGCGCTTAGCGAATTACACGAAAGCATACGTGAGAAAAATGGGCTAGACTTGCAGGATTTACAAGATTGGTACTGGAAAGAGAAGATGACATATGAGTATCACAAAGAACGTAAAACAACTATAAGCTATCAAAAATTCAAGTAGCATTTTAAAATGACAGGGGAGGGCTATTGTGATTTATTAAGTCGGCAAGGTTATTAGGTAGGGGTGTTCAATATGATAAATTCTTCGAGTGAGGTTATTTCAAGAGTTGTTCTGGGCCTTTGAGATAGCTAATTATCATTACAGACTTTATCGAAAGGTATGAATTATGAACATTACCGACAAAGAACTTAGCTCAAATACAGTGAGACAGTATGGATGGAACTTAGGAGAGTTCAATCACTCAACGCCTTTTACATCTCATTTTATTTATATCACCGACTATCATAAAGATAATACATGGATGATTTCACTTTCGCAGGAGGATTTTAATACAACCAAAATTTTAACATCGTTAAGTCTAGATGCCTGTGTATCCATGCTCGGAAAGATACTAAAAAAAATGTCTAACAAAAACGGTATCTCACAAACGGAAGAATCTGAATTCGCATTTCTTTTAACAAACTATATTAAACAGACTTTGACTTTTAGAGAATGGCAACGCAATGCTGACGGAAATCAACGACTGCACTTTCTTATTAATATCTACGGTGCAAAAGAAGACGGTGGCGAAGTGGTTTTAAGACCATTTATTGTAAATCCTGATGAATTAATGCTTACTCCAGCGGATGTCGTTGAATTTAATTCGCAGGTTATCAACGTTGATCGGCAGCGTCATCCTGAGTGGTTCCGTTAACTGGTCACAAGGGTTAAGAGCCTGAAAGGCTGCGATAGTGTATACGCAGCCTATTCTGTATAGCCGTCGCGTAATAATTGTTCTAAATGACTATCGACCGTTTCCTGATCACCAGGAATATATCGTGGCCATCCTGTTATATCGTTGACGCGTTTCACTATGTATGGATGAAACCCAAACTGCTCGGAAGTGATGTCAATATAATATTGCACTTCTTCGAAGTTCAATTCACACCAATAATGGCCAAAGCCACCACTCTCTGTAAATATACCGCCATCATCTGCACCGTTACCCCCACGAACAACAGCATCTAGACCTTTAGTTTTTGCTAAATAACATACAAGATAGCTTGCAAAAAGGCATGTGCCTTTCGTCTTCTTTGTGCCGCACTCCGTCAAAACTGAAAGTAGCTTTTCATGCGCCACTCGTGCAATGCCTGATACCAATTCCGGGGACATGTCTGCTCCAATGAAATTATTAGATCGACTTAAACAGGTAATATGTAATTAGGCATTACGATAAGTCGTGCCCTATTGGTTGGTACATCGTAAGAAAAGTAACTTTTCTAATCCCAGCCTGCACTCCGGGAATGATTCTAACCTGAATAAATCACGGGGGCAGTGCTGGTTACTTGTCAACTGTATTTGGATTCACAGGCTAACTATTTTTATACAGTTTAAGTGAATAAAACTTACTTAAAGCAGCGAACCACGCCGAAAGTGTAATGAGGAATACCGCCAATTCATCAGAACCATTTTTGATAGCACTGAGTAGAGCGATTAGTCCAAGGAACACCGAAAGAAAGACTAGTATTGCGGGTAAAAGTTTATACATGATAGACGTTCCTTTTAAAGGTTCAGATAGGTAGACCAACGCAGATAACGTCGGAATTGCCTGTTGTAAGATTACGCTCATTTAATTATTTTTATAACCTATGAATCCGCGTATAATTTCATTTGTAGTAATCTTCGTAATATATATCTGATAGACATTGATCTTTTTAATGTCTTGTTGACTCACAACACCATATAAGCAACTCTTAGATTGGTTTAACACAGCGCTTCCACTAACTCCATTTTGATAAAAAGCAGTCAAACCATCAGAACCAACTATTCCTTTATAATAGTAGGTTGAGTCGGGGGAAGCATACGTATTTGAAAGCGTATTATACATTCCCGATAGAACCCAAACAGACTCACCTGGAGCTAGAACATTATCACATACTGGAAGCTTCCAATTAGGTGGGGCTTTGACAATAGTATTTTTTTCTACTTTTAAAAGAGCGAGGTCCCGGTTCTTAGGATCATCAATATTGATAACTGTTGCTGGTTGGCTCCCATTCCTTGTTATTATACTTAGACTATAATCCTTGCTTGCATCAAGCCATAAATGTGAAGCTGTAAGAATATGTTGTTCATCGATCCAAGTACCTGAGCCGGAGATTGTCTTATTTCCAGACTTGATTTGAATTTTTACAGCTGAGTCCGAAAGCTCAAAATCATTGTGGTGCATACTTTGTTTATGAGGATTATCGGTGGAACAAGCAGAAATCAGTAAGGCTGAAAGAGCTAAAACCTTTCTATACATAGTCAGTTTCCTTCGAATAAGGCGAGTTTGGTTTCTAGAATATTTTATCCAGCGAGGAATTCTTCTAACGTGCTATCTTGGTACTGGGGATATATCTGCTTCATCATGCCAAAAGCAGCAACCGCTACGCTTTCTAAGTCGGAATAGAATTTAGGCTCCGTATTAAGATCATCACCATTCTTCAGAACGCCCTCGAAGCAGCTATAATCATTTCCGAACTCTTGAACAATAATCCAGCGCCCATCACGGAAACCTACGAGCATAACCGCTGAATTAGGATAGTCGCCAGCAGGCGTTAGCCAATCAAAGTGATAGTGCTTTATCGTATCATATTTCAGATGTACATTCATTATTCCTCCGTTGGCGATTACATTATTTGAGTTTTTTCATGGACTCTAAAGAAGCGAGGTAGGAATTATAGCGATCACCAAATTTTTCTTTCGCACGCTTAACGCGCATTTTCTCCGCGAGCTCAGTCTTGTTTTCTGCCTGGTAGGTCCTATTATTTTGCGTCTTTACTTCGGCCCCTGGGCCTGCTGCGTACGTTTTGTTTTTCTCGCTAATACACGCTCGGCATTTACTCTTGAGGCCAAACTTGCCCTTGAGCTCTTTTCCAAACTGTTCAAAGGGTTTAACTTGCTGACATGATTTGCATTTTTTAAAGCCCGGGGGGAGGTAGGTGTCAGCCATGAGCTGCTCCAGTAGGTATTGATTATAGGTGATTTTAACTTAAAGACGACGTCACTTTCAAATAAATCGACTACTTAACGCGGATCTTACATAATCCTCGTTATGCGCACTTAAGTTATTGATTCATATATGGTTATTTTTTAACATTTACGTTTCACGTACTGATAGATTGCCTTTGAAGCCAACGCTGACCGTCATTCATCTTGATCAGGAATTTGGGCATCTTCTAAAAACACCTTTGTACGGTAATCATCTTTCCAGCCTAACCAAACTGAATCTTCACCACCGGAAGAAACAACTTTACGGTTTCCTGTGAGATTATCAGCCTGTTCTAAGCATATTGACTGCATATCAATGAGCAAATCAGCTTCTGCGACTTCCGTGCCGCCGATCGTTTCATAGCCGGAAATCAGAACAATTGCCTCAGGGTCTCTTTCGTTCAGCATGGCGATCAACTCTTTCACTTTCATTTTAAGATACCAGTAGTTTATTTGTGTGCATTGCTGATGGATTTTATAGTGCTGCCGACCTTTTTCAAGGTGCTTCCGTTGCTTCCAACGATCATGCTAACGACCTTGTTGTCTGACCTGGTATTGCCGTGGTCATCCTTTTAGAGAAATGCTCCAAAGATCAACATGGCGGCATAGGTTTTCCAGCTTGACCAATCAATCGTGGAACCAAGCAACAGATAGAATGCCAGGGCTACCAGCCCCAGCTTTACTACTAGCGCGATTATTATGGTGAAGATAGACTCATCGCGTTCGCCTTTAAGTATTTTATACCGCGTAATTAAACTGTCGTTTTTCATGTAGCATCCGTTATAGTTATTAAAGTCCTGCATTAGAAGTTGTTATTTGCCGAAGTTACCTTGTATGAGTTAACTGTGGATCCAAAAATACAAAATATAAGCTGTGCCAATTGAAAGGATTAGAAAAGCACAGTTACTAATAAAATCTACTAATGCTTGTAGCTTCTTTATTCTCACAATTGCTGGACCGTGTTCAGTAGAGGTACTACTCAGCCCTTTTGTTCTGGCACTCTCTGCTTTTCTGAAAAAATTGTAATGCAATCCTGACCGCAAGCAAAACCATGCCAAACCAGTCGTTATTACGATATTTATGTAGAAAGCATATTGAATCATTTGTTCAGTTTCGAAGCTTTCCATTGAAAACCCTTTGTTGAAATGTTGAATAAAATTATTTTTAGTAAATGTAAGCAATAAATAGAACGAATATTAATAGTGAAAGATGCAATGCCAACATCTGCTTATGATGCCTTATGAGGATTTCTTCCTTCGCATTCATTAAATCGTACATCTCATCAATATTTTTATTGCTGGTATATTCGAGACGTTCATCACGAAGTAATTTGAACTTTACCAATACGACAAGTGATTTAATAATAAAGCTCGTAAGCATAACAGTTATAGACAAAAATAAAAAATAGGCCAAATTCATATATCACTCCATGGAGATTAATAGAAAAATTTATAATAAGTAATCTCATAGAGCATTACTTGAATCTTCTTCCCATACTAAGGACTCACCGAGAAACTTAGTTAAAGATGATTTGGCATACTGTGGTTCGGAAAAAAAACGTGGGAACCAGCCGTCAAAGCTTTGGGTACCATTGTGACGATTTTCAGGCGAGACTGATAAGCGGTACCCGTCTTCGTAAGGTGAAATGCTAAATGTGTATCCATCATCTGTCTTTGAGATCAGCGTTTTGCATGTCATATGACTGTTTGCTCACAAAGTTACTTTTCTAAGATATCGAAAAGTGTGGATTAGATCATCATTCAGATAGTCTTTTCATCACAAACTTTCCTGCCCACATTATCACAATTATAAAGGTAATAAAACCGATCTGCTCCCAACCTAAATTGGTTTGCTGTTCGGAATCATCCAAATGAATTGCATAAATGTAACATCCGAAGGTAAGCGTGAGTGGAACAACAAGCATCCCTACCTTTTTAGTAATATTTCCAATAAACCACCAATAAAGAACCCAGGAAATAATAGAAGAATAAAAAATTGCTTCTGAAACTATCATATGTAACCTCTTGAATTAGTCGATGCTGTGGGTAAATAAACCCGGACCGTCAAATGATGCAATTGCAAAATATTTAGTAACCATGAATCCTTCGGTTATCTATTTCAGCCATGTATGCAGTAGGCTTTTTTAAGAGATAGATTGGTGAAACGACATTCGTTTTGACTTTATAAGCTAGAATGAAAACACCTGCGGAGCTTGCCATAAGTACCGCAAGAAGAATAGATACCGTTAACTCCTTTGGTGTTTGTATCACCGAAAGAAGAAACAATGCGCTTATGGCTGCAAAAATCCAGCAATATAATGATGCATCCATAAAACCAGCTACAACACTCGATCCAAAAAAAAACCAAAATAAACTTATTAAGATTACTGAGTTTTCATTCATGTCTGTTCCTTGTTATTACTAATTATATTATGCTTTATAGTTGACCGTCAGACTACCCACGGGTTTTGACGAACAAAGTCACGCACTCCATTTATACATGCTTTTGAGATGACTTCAAAATAAGGATGGTTTGATGGAATCATATTCCCGGTATTATCAAGAAGCATAATAGTCCCTAAAGACCGAACCAGTTGATATTCATTGAGCTTACGCTTTAGCAAAGTTTGCAATCTATAAATTGTCTCACCGGAACTGTTACCTTCGATACCTACAACAGAGACCGTACAGTTCACTTCCTGATTATCAGATTGATAATCGAACCAGTAATTTTCGTTGCAATTTCCTTTTTGCGCATGCTCAATTTTGCCAGGCCATTTTACCCATAAAGAAGAGTTGTTTTTAGATCGTAAGATCTGCTTCAGCGTTTCCAATGGATTTTTTTCATCAACCTCAGACCAGGCCGAAATAAATTCTTTCTGCATTGCCTTAGGGTCTATAACGGCAATGAAATCAAATTCCTCTTTATTGATAGAGTTGGCTCGATCTTTGAGATAAAACAGACCGAGTTTATATCCCTTTTCACTTTTCCAGTTTGCTCCCACAGGCTGATAGTCTGTATTTATAAACGGTTTGAAAGTGTGAGTGTCGGGAGAAAAAATTACTGAGGGTGCCAGCACCCGGCCTCGGTATCGTATTGGATTTACAAATATTTTTTCCCCGTCACATAACATTTCAATAATTGCTTTTGTCACAACTACTGAAATAGAAGGTCTACATGTATTTTGATATATTTCCCCGAGGTGCGCCAAACTTCCATCCTCACTCTTCAACACCTTTGTAAGGCAAGTCGGGCAATACTGTTGATCTCTATAATAAACAGGCATGGTTAGACGACCGGAATCGTTTAGTACCAACTGAAGTAACGGATGAGGCTCTTTCATCATGGTTATTTCTTCTCTTTCACCTTTCTGGGCTTTTCGTTTGCCTGTCTCCACTGCCATGGTGGGACAGGGTTGGTGTCTGCCCATAACCCTTTTGCCTCCTTTTGTGCTGCGGATTCATATTTGATATAGCCAGGGACAATGGCGTTATCTTCGAACCGATAAACCCACGCATATCCACTGTCCACCATAGAGGCATTGATATCATATCCATCTAACCAGATGGTACCTAACATACGGCCATAGATATCCGTACCATGGTCTATCACGGTAACGATTTTAGTTGCTATAGCTGTGGTTAAGGCCTGTTTTGCTTTTTGGCCAAAAGCCTGTTTAGATTCAGGAGCGTCTATACCATACATCCGTATTTTGATGGTTGTGTTTTGAGCATCCAACGCAGTTATGGTGTCACCGTCAACAATCTTAACCACCTTTGCCTCAAAAGTTGTTGAGTTCCCCCAGGACGCCACTGGGAATACAACAATCATGATGGGCAAAAGTAACTTTGTAAAAAAAAACATCATTTCACCTGAATTTGTTGAGTACAGACATGTATCCACAAGCCTATTTACAGGCAGTATTTTAACAAGTCATTATTTCATGGGCGGGCTTAAAACCAATCTTTTTGCAACTTAAAGGCAGAATAATCACAACAAATTTAGAACCTGAACCAAAAAATAATCCAAATTAAGCGTGTTAATCTATCTCAAAGATATTATTCCTGAGAGAGTTTGGATGAAACGTTACACTCATGATCTTGAGACAGACCTGAATGATGTGGATAAAACACCATCTCTGATCCACAAAACTTTGTTAACAGCTTCGACTATTTATGACCTGAAATATCTGGCTCAGGTATTAAATGATGAAAATGGCAGTAATTGGTCCCGTGCATCCCTTAAACGTCAGGTTACATGCATACCTGAGCATTGTGATCTGAGTATCGCAGATGGACGCTATCTACAGACTTTAATACCTTCACGACCTGCTGATTATGAGGACAGGCACTTTAGCTTTATCGATCTGTTTGCAGGGATAGGTGGACTGCGAAGCGGATTTGATGCCATCGGTGGTAAATGTCTTTTCACGAGCGAATGGAATACTTATTCCAGCCGTACTTACCGGGCGAACTGGTATTGCGATGAGAACGAGCACCGCTTCAATTCAGACATCCGTGACATCACTCTTAGCAACCGGCCCGAGGTTACTGATGACGAGGCATACAAATTTATCGATGCCTCTATCCCGGATCATGATGTTCTTCTTGCGGGATTTCCATGCCAGCCATTCAGCATCGCGGGTGTCAGTAAAAAGAACTCTATGGGTCGCAAACACGGTTTCGAGTGCGACACTCAGGGTACGCTCTTCTTTGATGTGGCCAGGATCATCCGGGCAAAACAACCTGCAATTTTTGTTCTGGAAAACGTAAAAAATCTGAAGAGTCACGATAAGGGTAATACCTTTAACATCATCATGAAAACGCTCGATGAGCTTGGCTACGACGTCGCAAACAGCGAAAGCACGGGCGCGGATGATCCTAAAGTCATCGATGGCCGTCATTTCCGACCCCAGCACCGTGAACGTATCGTCCTTATTGGTTTTCGCCGCGACCTACGTCTGAAAGACGGTTTTACTCTGAGAGACATTAAAGACTTTTATCCGGACAAGCGCCCTTCTCTCTCAGATTTACTGGATCCGAGCGTAGATAGTAAATACATCCTCTCCCCTAAACTCTGGGAGTACTTATACAACTATGCAAAGAAACATGCGGCAAAAGGCAATGGTTTTGGTTTTGGACTAGTAGATCCTTCCAATGTTAATAGTGTCACCAGAACCCTCTCAAGCCGCTATATGAAAGACGGATCTGAAATTCTTATTGATCGGGGCTGGTCTCATGAGCTGGGAGAAACTGATTTCCATAACACATACAACATGGACCGTCGGCCACGCATGCTAACGCCACGTGAATGCAGCAGGCTAATGGGCTTCGATAAACCCGGGGAAAGTGTTTTCCGTATCCCTGTGTCCAATACACAGGCTTACAGACAGTTTGGGAACTCCGTGGTCGTTGATGTCTTTGCGGCCGTCGCCAAACTGCTGAAGTCTCGAATTGAATTTGCAGCCTCCCAGCGCTTGCGGCAGTTTTACGACGAAGTCAGCTGACCTGAGCTCCTTCATCAATTTAAATGCTTAAGATTGTTGTAATAATGTCAGAGGTCAACCATGACGTATTTCGAATCAGCTGAAGGTGAGACGGTATCTAAAGAACGAGCATTACAAGAACTGTCCAGGCATTGCGTTCCCGAAACAGATTTCGAAGAATTCTTTAGCGACATGGGCGTAAAGGAACAGTATGACGCTCAGGAAGTGTTGCTTTGGTTGGGATATTAAACTTCCTGTTTAGGAGACTACTATGAGCCAAAAATTCGCAGTGATGATTGCTTACGACGACGATCCAAACGTCAAAAGGTATTCACCTGACTTTCAAACGCAGGATGAGTTTGCTAAAGGGTGGCAGTCGGCTCTTAAAAAGGCACACCACACCTCAGGTCAAAAATCAGTCATCACCTGCGGATGTCGTGGAAAAGGAGAAAAGCGACTTTATGTTCGTGCTTTACCGAACGGTGATGCCTTTATTCTCGTCAAAGCCGCTAACACGGGCATTGAGCATGATCCTTCCTGTGTATTCTTCTCCCTTGATGCCCGGCATACCGGCCTGAAAGGATATGCGAGTGGTGTGGTCCGGATTACAACCGAAGGTGATATGGCTGTAAGGCTCGGTATCGGTATGACAGAGAAAGATCCTCCTGAAAAATCAGAAGTGCCTCCCCTGCCCCATGTTCAGCGACCAGAAGGAGGTCAGGCCTCAATGACCCTCCTGGGCTTGCTTAGTCTTTTGTGGACAGAGTCTGGTCTGAATGTCTGGTACCCGAAAATGGCAGGGAAACGTAACGATTCACTGGTACGGTATCGTCTGCTTGAAACCGCTAAACAAATTCGTACCGGCAGAGCCTGCATAGGTGACCATTTATTCATTGGTGTACCTGACCCGAAACAACCTGTCGCTCAGTCGCAAATTCAGCGTCTTTCATCACAGGCGATGAGTGATAAACGTCTCATGCTCCTGTCAGTTTTACCTCGCTACGATGCTGAAAAGCATGAGAAGCCACTTAAATTTTTACCCCTGCGGAATTTTGGGGGGCTACCGCTGATTTTTTTCAATTCAGAAGGCCATTGGGATAGCGTAAAGAAACGATTTTCATCGGAGTACGCAGCATGGAAATCCGGGGCGAAAATAGTTGTCTTTGCGTTGACGTCACCAGCTGCGGTAACCGGCAGAGGCCCTTCTGTAAGAGCTCATCAAATTGTGCTGATGCACGTTAGCGAGAACTGGATACCTCTGGACTCCTCCTATGAGGCGGTTGTTGCAGAAAAGCTGGATGCAGAGCACCGGCAGTACGTTAAGCCCATGCGTTATGATGCGAGTATTAGTGAGGTGTTCCCTGACTTCTACCTGCTCGACACAAAAAGCGATAAGCCGTTCCCGATGGAAGTATTTGGTATGGCCACTCCTGCTTATCTGGCCCGAAAGCAACTCAAAAAAGATTATTACAACCGTGAATATGGGCCTTATGGATGGTGGCACTGGGATGCGACCACAGCATCTGAAACTATGGTGCTGCCTCATTTTCCAGAATCACGTAAACCTCTTTCAACTGGCACACCTGCTTAAAATGGAGAAAAAATGTCATACATGCTTTCACTAAGCGAACAGACAAAACTGAACGCTTTCCTGTCAGGGATCCTTGATGATTACAAGACTGGGGTTATCACTCAGATACAAGCTGTTGGTAAAATCGGTAACGTGTTTTCTGCACTGGAAAGTGGAGACTCAAAAAAGGTAGTGCATTTGTTGACTGAAGGACGAAAACTCCTGCGGACGGGCTGAATGTCCGCAGAAGGTCTACTGTGCCAGGGGATGCAGAGAAGTCTATCAACCTGGCTTCATTTATCATGATGTTTTTCTACTACGCGGCTGTTTTGACTTTCCAGTACCTCCCCCTGCCATTGCACCAGTCAATGTATCAATGGTGCCTTTCAGGGATTCTGAGATTGTTTTCTCTGCCTCCAGGGTAGCTTCCAGCTTCATTACTTTGGACTGGAGCGTTTTTAATTCACTGCTTTGTTCAGCCACTTCCGCTTCATAGCCCTGGCTGACCAAAGTTACTTTTTTCAGGTCGGCGCTCAGCGACTCGTTTAGTTTATGGAGTTCAGTAAGCTCGGCATTCACCGCCACCAGGTCACCCTCCTTCCCGGACAGTGCACTTTTCAGCTCAGCACAGAGGTTCTGTGCAGCAATCAATTCCTGTTCAAACCTGTCCCTCTCTGCCTTTGTATCTGACACAGTCTGACTTAACTGGTCGCATTGTCTGGAAAGACCGGCATTATCAGAACGCTGAGTGTTGATCTCTTCGTTCAGCTTTTTTTGATATTCAAGGTGACCAGCGATCTCTGTTTTACGTTCAGCCAGTTGCTGGGAGAGTGAGTCATTTGACTGCTGTGCGAGGCTTAATTCATGCCGTGTGCTATCTAACTGGTGATGGCAGGTTTCGAGTTCTGCTTCGGCAACATTCAGCCTTGTTTCTAACTCCTTGACGGTACTGTCCCGGATCTCTAATCGACCCTGTAGCGCCTGATTCTCAAGTTTCAGCTCATCCATATCGGTAGCGCTTTGCTCAAGCCGCTGTAAAAGCTGCGTTACCTCCTCCTCCAGCTGCATGCTACGTGCTTCAGCTTTTTTAACACTATCACTCTGTATTGCGGTATAGCTTCTACGGTAGTGCCAGGTGATGTACGAGATAATATCGCCGAGTGCAACCTTCACCTCATCGGGTATATCCAGGTAACGGGCCTCTTCAGGAACCTCTTTAACATACTTCTGGTACTCAGCGAACATCTCCTGTGACCTTGCAAACGAGCCGCCAACAGCGTTTCTGAGCCAGTGAACTTTGAAGCTCAGATCGATATTTTCCGGGTTAATTTTTTTCTCTTCGCACAGACGTTCGATTGCATTGAAGTAATCGATCATCGCAATAGATGAGTACCTTGAACGACCCATTTCCTTTGATTTTTCTGTGGATTCGCTGCGGATGTCATTCTGCACCTCTGGCGAGGTAGCATCGTTCAGGCTTTTTTCTTTATCGTTTTCGATCATCATTTTTTTCCTGCGGCCGGAAGCTGGTTTGCAAAATATATGCTGATAAGATCGTTCAGAGCATTCAGAAGCGAGATACTGTCGATACAAATATGAACGTTTCCATTCTCAAACAGGCGACACCGCCAGCCATTCTCATCGCAGACCTCGCCTGTGAAATCTGTATTTCTCATGGCCGTCAGCCTGTCGACCATACTCAGCCCACCGCCGGTTGCAGGTGTTGGAGTATCAGAACAGATGCATACAATATTCTCAAAGTCGCGTAAACAAAAGTGATTGTCCTGCGAGAAACCGTTGTACCTCAGTACGTTCACACCAGGAAAAATCCCCCGAAGAACAAGCTTTTTCGGCATTGTATATTGCCGTGCATTGCTTTTAAAACTTCGGTCAAGCTTGTTGAGAACATCAACGAAACCTTCTGCAAGCGTGTCTCGTCTGTTAGCCAGTGCATGCTGTAATGTTCCCTTAACAATCTCCAGGGAAGCGACGGGCGGATCCGTACGTAGGGATTCGTTAAAGGCTTCTTTTTGCTTATGGTTCCAGTACCGGTCCATACCTGTTTCTTCAAAGAGCCTTTTCCACGTTTTACGGTCAATTTCCTTACGCCCCTCCTCGATGGTGCGATCCAGTGACGACGGAAGACCAAATGCGTTGGGCTGCATAATTCTGCTGGTGAAGAGAGAGAGACCGCACAGTTCCGACGCTTCCGAGATTAACCGCATCCCTTCTTCGAATTTCTGCATGGCCATATCCCGGGCGCTGATGAGCTGCCCTGTCCGGCTCGCCGGTACTGGCTCAGAACCCTGGTTTTGAGTCATTTTACACTCCATTTTGGTATGTCAGAACATTTTGATTTGAGCAAAGGTAGGACCCTCTAAAACCAATAGAATTTACGTAGAAACGCGTTTAGTAAAGGCTTTACTAATTACTAATGACTAACATATTAGCACTTTCAGATCTGTCAGCAATAACCCCGGGCGGCGAAATAATGAGAAGAGTTCTTCCGGAGAGCCTTTTCTTTCTATCTGATTGATTTTTAACACTTTTAAATGTCAGCTTTATGTAAACCTGTGGGATTTACTCCTAATTAAATCCCACAGTATGAAAATTAGGCATTTGCAAACCTTAATGACGTGACGTTGTCACGTAAATCAATGGAATTTAGTCTCTAGTAAAGAGTTAACTAGTGACTAACTGCCTGATCGGTGTGCTTGAACGGTGCACTTCAGGCCGGATATAAAAATTGATGAGAGATATACAGAAAATGATGGACCGGCTTAATAAGCCAGCCTTTCTTGGGAGGATTGATGATGTTGAACACGCTATAAAGCGAAAATGCCCCTTTTTAACCTATAGGTTGGGCACTATGAGTAAGATACAATCAAATCGCCAGTCAGATGGCTAATTTCATTTTGACCAAAGCGGGCTATTTCAAGCGTTATCGCTGAGACGAGGCTTCAATGACAAGTACACTTGACCCATCACACAAGCAAATTGAAATGTGGCGCAGAGCTACCGGTTCCGAAGGTGGACTCAACGAATACCGCAACTGGGTTCTGGAAAATAGTATGAGATTTACAGCATACGGTATCCATACCGTTATCGTCGAAGGTGAGGCGAAGCATATAACAGCGCTTGATGATGTTACCCTCTGTAACGAGTGGGCGAAGCTTAAAAGAGAAAACAATAGGCTTTACGCAGCAAATGAAAAAATTTGCTCTGGCTGGCGTGGTTTTGTGTTGCGTTTGTTAGGAATAACACTGTCATGCAGAAAACCGGTCATCTTACTGGGGGCAGACGCGAAGAATCAAAATGATGCCGTGAAAGGGGCTGATTTGTAATTTTCAGGCGAGCCCACCGTTCTTAGAAAGCTGTTCTATAGGTATGTAAGGAAGATAATGTTCTCTGAACGCTCAGTACACTTAATCACTTCCTGTACAAAGGGCAAGAATCATCAGGGCCACGTCTGGCCGACATTGGACATAGATCCAAAACAAACCCCGGACGACGCAGCATATGCCTGGAGTAACATTGTAGACGACGCCAGAAGTAATCAGGCGGTACCGGCATTGTCCTTGTATTCAGGTAATCACTGGTCTACGGCAAAGGAAATTTTAAACTCAACCAGAAATCTGGAGTTGTGGATAATCTCTGCCGGGATGGGGTTTTTAAATAGTCGAGATCGGGTGCCCTCTTACGAGGCGACATTTCATCAAGTACCATTCAGGCATGATCTCTGGTGGAAAGCCATCACAAAATCACTAGGAAAGCATAACCGTTGCGCAACTATAAGCCAGTTAATGCAGTCCAGTCCGAATGATGAATATTTGATTGCGGCTTCGCCTGTTTATATTGCTGCTGTCCAGAATGACATCCTGAAGGGCATTGAGAGTTTGACTCATCCTCTTACGCAACTAACGATCGTGACATCAGGGGCATATGCTGGCCCACTTGAAGAATACTTAATTAAGAGTTCTTCTAGAATGATGAAAGAGCTAGAGTGCAATATGGTGTGCCTGAATATAAAACTGGCTCAATACATACTTAAAAGTGGTAGTCGTTAGAACTAGACTGTTAATGATACAATTCTCCTGTTATTTTATTTTTATAAAAGGTCTCAAATATGCTCAAAAACAGATTTTCTTTATTGTGTCTTGCTGTGGCATCGTCACTTACTCTTACTGCTTGCGATGTAGTTGATGCTGCCTATGACGAGACTTTAAATGATAATGCACCCGAAATTGTAATAGCTGGAGGATTCAAAATTGATATCCAAGGTAATGCAGTTCCGGTTGAGGGATATGATAATTGCTCTTTGAATACTCTTCAGGGAAGCGTTGATACGGATAAATCAAATTGTATTGTTCTGGATAGAACACGTAAAAAAGTACCGGTTCTAGTTCATTTGTCATCCGGTCCCGTCAAAGAAGAATGGAAGATCGAGCACCAGGTTGAAAAAACCAAATCCGGCAAAAATTTCATCCAAACTCGTATGATTAGACCTGACGGTAACTTTGTAGTGCCTGCATCCTCAGAACGAGGGATCTTTAGTGGCAAACATTACAGTCAAGCCAGCTAAGTCAAGTCTGTCCGTTCAAACAGAAAAAAGGTTTCTTAAAAATGACGTTATCCGCTGCATTGCAAGGCACTTTTAAAGAGATGAGGAAAGACAATACAGTAGGCATCACAGTTCAAACTTGTTCAGATATTTTTGACAGCAATGTTCCTCCGGCTTATGTTTTCTGGCTTTATCGTCTCAAAGCGGGAGAAACTTTGCCGCGCGGAAGGTTCTTCAGAAAAAGAAAGCCAATCATCAATGTTATGGCAGTTGTTCATGATGCTGCATTCGAAAAATAACTGCGCTATCAGGAAAGTTACTTTTATGAACGTAATTGCAGCTGGAATTTTTTGCTTTATTTTTTACCCTACAGCTTTCGCTTATGCTTGTTATAAAAAGAGATGGCTAGAGTGGATTTTTCTTACTTTAATTATAATTTTTGCTTCTGCCATTTCGATTCAACAATACAATGAAGCGAATTTTGTAAGTGAGTTAAATTACCCTATGTTTATCTCCGCCATATATGGCCTGTCACTGGCATGGTTTCCTTTTCCGATTGCTTATGTTGTTCTGCGCTTCCTTCTTGATGATTTACAGCATGAGTACCCTAAACAGTGAGCAGATTTTAAGACTCATGAACAACATCGAAAGCACGAAACAGTCTGCACAAGGAAGATAAGGAGTATTCTTAGCAAGATATCTTTGTACCAGAAGACATAAAGCTGGCATCTTTTTCCTTATAGAGTGTATTATGATTAAGTAAATCCTTATCAAAGAATTAGAAAGTGAGGTCGTATGTCTGAAGCACTCAAATCGTTAAACAATATTCGTACTCTTCGCGCCCAGGGCCGCGAGCTGCCTTTAGAAGTACTTGAGGAAATCCTCGAAAAGCTTAATGTCATTGTTGATGAGCGTCGTCAGGAAGAATCATCCAAAGCTGCCGAACTGCAAGCTCGTCAGGAGAAACTTGACGCCCTGCGTAAGTTAATGGAAGAAGATGGTATCAACCCGGAAGAGCTGCTTGGCTCATTCCAGGCCAAATCTACGGCTACCAAGAAAAGCCGTGAACCACGCCCGGCCAAATACTCATTTACTGATGAAAATGGCGAAACAAAAACGTGGACTGGACAGGGCCGTACCCCCAAAGCTCTGGCAGAACAAATTGCAGCCGGTAAAAGTCTTGATGATTTCCTGATCTAACTTTTGCCACCAGTTTTGATAGAGGCCACTTCGGTGGCCTTTTCTCATACGGAATCAATTTCAGGTACAGAACATATGAAAAATTCAGAACCTAAGAGCTGTGATCCCTATGTGGACAGTTTGATTAGAAATGCAGATGCAAAGGAAGCCAGGTCATTTCTCAAAATATTGAAGCCCTTACCATTCCTTATCGTTATCATCGCTGTATTCTTTTTTTGGGTATCGTTTTCCCGTTTATTATCCCAGGTCGCGTAAAACCTTTTTAAAGACTCTTCTTTACCAGATATGCTCCCTCACCGGGATGGTTTCAACCTCTTCAGTTTCCCATATTGGCAAAACCGTCAGGAAATAAGACGATACCCTCCACGCTTTCCATTAAAGCGGGATGACGACGCCCAGTTCTTACGACCAGACTCCACGTTTTCGATTAGGATGCCTTTGGGCCCTTCTAACGAGGCCACCTCAACAACTCGCACTTTCCGGATCAGTCTTGGATCCACTTCTTCCCAGATCTGGCCAACTGTAATATCTTTTTGGGTTTGCATTTAATCTCTCGCTGTCATTTAGTGAACAAGACTAATCCTCGCCGTGGTTCAGCTTATGGCTTTATTTACGCTGACGATCCTTAGCCTTAAATTTTTGCCATCGTATCCGAAGGTTTTCGATGTTAACCGGAACCTGCATGCGTGTCGTCTCTATCTCATTCCCATGCCATTTCAGGAGATCATCATCCAACTCCCGGGCCTCCCGGCTGAAGTAAATTTTCATAGTGTCAGGGTTTATGGCGCAATGGTCATTGTCGAACAGTGTATGGATATCACGGCGAAGTAAAATTCCGTTCGTTACGTCGGGAATGCCTTCTTCATGACGTGGCGTTAAGTGCGCGGCCTCAGTACGCCAGGGGGACCTTACGCCGGTGACAACACATCGCCCGTAGCAATTCAACCTAACATCCCGGGCGAAAGGACCTTGGTCAGGACTGGTGACAGAAGTACATTCCTGGCCCTCTTTGTAGATACGCTTCGGGAAGTCGATAGTGGTTTGAGCTGTTTGGGAAAGTGACACATACGTAACCCCTTTGTATCTCTTTATCCCACCATTAAAAGTGGTAGGAATCGAGCTGGTTATGGCCACCAGTTTCACATCGCCCATTTCGACGATCTTAAGGCTCTTATTAGCGGCTACATGTAACTGGATGAATTTACCTACGTACACATCATGGTTCTCATCTTGTCTTTCAACACACAGAACGACATGGTCGAAGGTTCTCTTGTCAGAGATTACCCAGTTGCCGGTTTTCACACGGCCTGCTTCACTCACCCCTGCGGTAAGATCGGGTATGAGCGTCCCCTGCATGCCGTCAGTTCGAATTGAAAGAATTTCACCCGATAAACCCAGCTCTGCAAGCTCACTAATAAACGGTCTTTTCGTCCGGCTTACCGGTTTTGGCTTCGTCATTTTCATCTTTGCTGTAACACCTCAGTACCCCATTGCTCGTTCCTGGCGGGACAGCCGTTCATCAGCAGCCTGAAGACGCTCATCACGCCGCCGTGCTGCCAGAACCCGTCGTTCTGAAAAAGACATAGCCGCTACGTTTGGTACGCTGAGCTTACCGTCACCGGCACAAACGTCACAGCGAACATCAAATGCTCCGGCAAAATACTTTTCACGCATTTCTGGCTCCCACTCAGCCATTTCTGATTGGGTGAATCCAATTTCAAAGGCCGGGTTTTCCATGGTCCCGTGGCCTTCGCACTGGTGACAGATTATGTACTTAAATTTGCGCATGTAACGCTCCTGTATATGATGGATGAACCACTCTCGTTCAGGGTTATGGCGAAATGTTTATCGCCGCAGCGAGAGATTCAGTCTTGCTAACAATATTCCTGAAGGTTGTCCGCCTGATTTCAGGGAAAGCATTCATTCACTGGCCGGTTCTACCTTATTATTCATACAGATTAAAGTAGTTGTGCCTACTACTGCGGTCACCTTCCTTGACAAAGTAAGCAAAGTTTGAAAAATTTAACACCGACGAAAGGCCATACCTTCGTTAGTGTGCGAAAGCCGCTTGCGAGCGACGGAATAGGTGAAAGCTTTAGTCAGGGTTAATTACCCTGTCTGCGGTGATGGGATGGCTCAGGCGTATATCATCACTCCTTCCAAAGTCCGTACACACTCTTTCAGCCTTTGCAGAAATGCAGGGGCTGTTTCATATCAGACAAGCGCAATGAAATTTTCAAATGCTTTCCAGAAATTCAAAGGCCTTAAGCTTTATCTGTATCTTACGGTCCCCGCACGGAAAGTAACTTTCCTGAACAGGAACCGCCTTGCCAGCCTTAACTTTCTAAACGGTTAAAGTTACACCAGGCTGTAAATGGTGAAACAGTTTTTGAAGCCCATGAAACACCGCTGTCGGAAAGATAACTAGCCCCAAGACGTCTAACTTCTTTTTGATGTAGAGCTAATTCTTTCGGATCGGCAATATCTTCCACCACGCTCATCATGGCAATCTGAACTCCGGGAGATGCCATTTTATAAGCTGTCGAGCTTGCAACTGAATTTTTCAGGATTGCCAATCTTTCTTTTTCTGGTCGCCCGTTGTCAGACGTATTCGCGTACGTTGTACCCGCAACTAACAATGGAAGACTGGCGTTGGCACAGAACTGCATAACGCGTTTTTGCTGGAGCTGTAATTCAGTGGCTGCAAATGCTTTACTGCATCCGAGGATCCCGATAATCATCACTAATGCTGTTTTATACATAAAATTGAAACCGTCCTTATTGAACTTTAAATGTTGGGGTTAACACTGTGTGGAGATGTATGGACTGGATAATACCCACATGCCTGCGCCTGCCAGTATACCGGCTCAGGTATTAAACCTAAGAGATCTGGAGCACCGGTTTTTACCTTTTCATTTCGGTTTTATCTTGAGCCTGGCTCTTGAGTTTAAATTTAAAGGTATGGCGCATGCAGGTTTCACTGACGGGTTTTCACACATCCCGGCTGTAACCCATCATTGTTCATGAGCCAGGCCTTGGTATCCTGCCCAGCGTACGGCCAGCCGCTCTAAGTCCAGATCGTACACCAGCGGTGTGATTTTACGGCCTTCAAACAGCTCGCCCAGCTCAATGCCTGGCTTAAAATGAACGGTCAGGGTGGCCGGATCTATGCCCATAAGATCGGCATCAAACAGAGCATGCATTGTTGGAGTCATCAGGATGCCATTAGACGGATTGTACCGGGTTCCATGTTCAATGTGTGCCGCATCCAGGACACCGCCATTAACCCAACCGGTTACCGCACATCGGCCCGCGAAATTCTCGATGAGCAGAGCTTTGAATTTACCCTGTGCCACGCCACTACGTTGCGTCACTACACGCTCGCAGTGCTCACCCATGATATCTACGTCAGGTTTACGCATCGGCTCGCTGGTGGCCGTCTCAGCTTGTTTAAGGCTGGAACGTGGATAGGCCAGGTTATATGCTGCGCCTGTGGTCATTTGCTCGATAACCGCAGGCGCATATCCTTCGGCTTCGAGCTTACGATATGCAGCCCGGTAGTCTCTTTGGGTTTTCAGCGGGTAAATGTTTCCGCCTTTACCATCGAAAGCGATAAACCAGAAATCGTCCGTGCAAGTTTTCAGATTTCTGCAACGTTTCAGATGCCATCCGCCTTCTCTCGCCCAGATGGTACGGTTATTTCTGGCATTCGTTTTGTCATAACCGTTCTCGTCAAGCCAGCTGTCAAAGCTGGTCAGCCCCAGATCCTGAACCTCCAGAGAAGGCACTCGAATGACTTGCAAGGTATGGCGGGGTCTTGGCTCTCTCATCTTGATCTCTTTCTAGCGCTGGTCTGGGAAATACGGATATTGCGGGCCATATTCATAGTCATGTTGGCCTGGCTCAACTTCCCAGAACGGACGGCCGCTAATTGTCTTTGGACCGCGCTCGTTTACGATGTCTTCTACATCCTGGATATTAAATGGCATCGTTGACAGTAACAGCTGATCTTCGGGTGTCAGCGTCACAGTTGTACCGTCAATACGGCTGTAAAGATCGGCAAACTGTTTACCTGCACCGTGTAACCGGTGCTCCGCTACGCTTCTGATTGCGTGTAAGTCCAGCTCCGCCGCTTCCATGCGATCCACGTACAGTTTCATTTCTTTACGTAATGCACCCAGTTCACGGACTTTAATAAATCCGTAGACGTATCCACCCAGGGCGATAACTGCAATGATTGCTAAAATTGCCATTTTTTTCTCTCACGTGATTGCGGCCGTCGCTTTAGTCTTAATGTGAAGTCTGGGAATTCGCTGGATGTTAAGTACGTTTTCATCCCCAGACCGACAGATGCTAAGGCGCGATCCCAACACTCCATTTGTAAGTATCAGGACCATCTTCTCCGCTGGTGGCATCAGCTACAATCTGTGCATAACGTTCTCCAGCAAGTTCTCTTACCATCTGATCCACGACCCATTGCAGATGATGCATTTCATCGGTTCCACCGTAACGACAAGCCAACTCAATAGCCCGCTCAATTCTTTTTTGTTCTTCAGTCATACTGAATCCTCACACTTACATCAGCTATTCTGAAAACATGCACACTATAAATTGCGGCTGTTATTTCTCAGCCAGGCGCCTGCATTGCTGCCTCATTCCATCAAAAATACTTTCGGCAAGCTGCTGGGGGAACTGGTCCGGAAGAAGCCCGCTAACACGTTCAATGACTCCCGGGGTTCTGGCGATGATTTCCTCTATCATCGCCTCCGTCTGCTGTTTACTCAGGCCGGTTATCTCACCATGCCTGATCCAGTGGCGTCGTTGTATTCGATATATCTGGTAATAGTTGCTACTGCCACGTACGGCCATCGCCAGTTTGCACTTCTGCCAGGATATCTGATTGTTCCCATGACCGATCACCGGCCATGCCGACAACACATCATAGAGTGGTGTAAGGTGATAACGTCCCTGTGGCCCAATAGAAATACTGAAATTTTTAGCGTGGCCATCTGTTGCGGCCATCATCCAGAAAATTATCTGCGTCATAAAAAACTGCGCTTTGTCATGCTCTGCGCGGTCTGAATTACTCAGAACTTCCATAATTTCCGATATACCTGGCCCGCCGTCCGCCTGATATTTTCGTAATGGCGAAACGCCCAGGGCCTGACACATATCCTCCTGGGGTAAACGAATGATCCATTGTCCGTCTCCTGACCATTTTCGGTCAAAACGTTCTACCACCAGCGCTTTCTGATCTTCAAAGTGAGCAATCTGCGTTCTTGCCACGGGGAGCCCGTACTGTTCGAGAAGTACCGAGCAGAGCCATTCATTTTCAACCGACGAGCTCATGTCGGCTTTCATGTTCCCCACAAGTCCGAGTGGTAGCTTGAATATATGCGTCGTTGGTGTATTACCCTCCGGCATGCACCACCGATCTTCATGCCACAGTAGGGCTGTTTTCTCCTGAGCACCGGCAATAGATAAACGTAAGTCGTCATTATCTTCTGGCCTGCCCGGTAGCAATGTCTCCGTGGTATTACGCAAAGTTGCCGCAATTTCTGATTCAGTAAGAGGGTGACACTTCACGGAATATAAATCTGTGGGTTCGTCTCCGTCATGAAGCAGCTGTATCGCGCCCACGCAGTCTTTTCCCAGCTCCGTCAGCAGATCAAAAGGCTCCAGGCTATCGGCCTTGTAACGCATTGCCAGACGTCTGCGTATGCCTTCGCTGTCCGGGAGTAAATTATCAAAATAGTCACGTACCACATTTCCACGCCAGACCTGGTTCCCGGGAGTAAAAGGAAGGGACAATGACAGCGGCCTTCCCTGTTCGTCTGCACTCCAGTCAGGAAGGTATTGTAAGCTGTCTACCCCTTTACTTTTTTCCCAGTATCCGACTTTGATTCCGTTCATCCAGATTGCCAGACGCTGCTGTTTCCGGCTCATATCGTTACCATTTCTCCTGTCGTGCAGGTGAGTTTGATTTAAGCATTTCTTCCGTCTGCTTCCTCTCTGAAGAGGTGGTTGTCGAGGAGAAGCTGATTTTTACGCCCAGGATAGAAAACACCTTGAATAGCCGTTCAATGCTCGCACTGGCAGGGTTGGCTTCCAGACGTGAGTATGTCTGTTGAGTGACCCCTAACCTTTCGGACAGGTCTTTTTGCGTCAGGCCATTCGCCTTGCGAAAACCAATGAGCAAGGGACGCAACTGGTTGAGCGTGTTTAACGGGTAATCATTATTGATCATAAGCTGGCCTCGGCAGTTCCTCTGATACACCTTGCAGGCTGTTTTCTAAACATACACCCTAAAAGCTGTAATATCAAATTAACAGCCTAAAAGCTGTTAAGCAAGAGAAACAACCTTTAGGCTGTTACTAAGTGGCAGCATAAATCTTTATGACGTTTGATATGAGATAACTATCAATAATAAGCCGTTACGCTCGTACAACATCCGGGAAGAGAGCTGACAGGTCAGGATCATCGGTAAACGAGAAGCGGAGTATCTTGTGGCCCTGTTGTGAGCTGTATAAATAACTATGACCTACTATCTGCCTCGGGGAGGAGGCAGATAGTATTAAAAGCAAAGGCAGACATTTTTAGCAGCTGGTGGGCTATGGGGTTCCAGAGGTGCTCCGGTGAATGTTACTTGACTGGCAAGTTTCCTGCTCTGATGGTCAATGCCTCGATGCTGTCTATATTATTCTGAAGCCGTTCCAGTTCTGCCTTTTCAATACCGGCCCAAAGCTTTAAGTGTCGCTGATAAAGGGACCACTTGAGTGAGTGAAAACCATTCCAGGCCAACCCCATCCAGGAGGCGTAATTCGCATTGAGAATATTGCCGGTGATATACATTTTACCTGCGTTAACAGCACTGGAAGTTCCATAACCCAGGGCAAGCATCATCCGGAAGCGTGGATTTAGCCGCAACGGCATGGTATCCAGTAAGGTCTCCCCAAAAGCTCCTTTTCCCAGCGATACCTGTTTCGCCACATAGAAAACCCGCATCAAAACTTCCATTATGGTCATCGGAATACTTGTCACGATAAACTGACGAAAGTCATACCCGTTGACATACATGTACTCTATTTGTTTGCCGAAGTTAGAACTCCCCACAGGGATCCCCTCAAGCATGCGAAGTAGCCCCATAAAAGGAGCCGGTAAACCCATGCCACGGTTTCCTCTTGCTGAGGGGGCATTAACATCCGATGCCAGGTGTCCAAACATTCTGGCGATGAGCCTGAAAATATTGGTTTCGTCAGTAACGCCTTTACTGGAAGGATAAACCACGATCTGTCCATTCTGAACCACCGTACAGGTCCCGTTCAGCATATCCTTTATGCCGATAATAATGCCCAGTATGGGATCGTGTGACAAAGCACGTAAGCGGTGATTTGTGGGAGACAAAACGCCACCGGCCGCGCCCACTAAATCGCTGGTGATCGAACTGTCCGGTGCCCCTATAGGGAACATTTCTGAGAGTTTTTTACTCAGGTCCTCCGGCAAAATGGTATTGAAGGCTTTCTGCACCTGTTTATTAAAAATACCATCCACTTCTGTCGTAAAGCTTACCGTAGGTTTTGGCGGGGCTCTGACGCACAGTAAATCCAGCATGGAGGCTATAAGCCCGCATCCACAGGCAATGGCATAGTCCCAGGGGTCAAGCGCGTAGCGATCATTAAACTCTTGAATATGATTCTGGATCCGGGCATCTACAATGGACAGGTCACCCGTGGAGAGGATAGTGGCCAATTCAATATCACCACTGACACGCTGGTTAGCCTCGCTAAAGATGGTTTTGAGGCCTGCTGATGGCATGGAAGCATCTGAGGGGGTCATTTCTCGAAGATGATGTTCTTTGAGCGCCTGATGCTCCGCTTCATCAGGTTCAGTGCCGTTCATCAGCCCGGACAACTGTGCCTTAAGGCTTTCTATATCACGGTTTATTGTCTCGTGTGCCTTCGAGATATCCTGGCCACGAAGCTGAATATAACGGATGGCCCTGAGCTCATCATCATAAGGAGACTGACTCATGTGTTTACCTCACCGCGACCAGACTACCTTTGGGAGCTTTTTTAGAGAGCATGTCGATTGTTGCCTTGATCCCAGCAATTTCTGCCTTAAAAAACTCCGCATTCGACATTAACCTTTCCTGAACTTCATAGAGCTTTTGAATGGCCTGACTGAGGGCGGCTGTCAGTTTCGCATTTTTTTTGTGTTTCACTATCGCGTACCCGCCAATCCCTAACACAGCTACAGGTGCGGCCAATACCGCAATGCCTGCAACCATACCACCACCGACGATAGACCCTGCTGTAGCGAGCCCGGAGGTAATGCCAGCTGCTGACACTCCCGTTGTACCAAGCGTATAGAGAGCACCGAAGGAAGCCGCAGCGCCGACGCCGGACCCCGCCAATGCTGCTGCGCCCTCAGTAATACCCGGGAACTTTTTTTCAAGCGCCTGAAGAGCGCTTGTAACTTCATCCATTGCATTCTTGCGAATTTTTTCGAGCTCTTCAGTTTCGGTAGTGTCCATTACAGGCCTCGTATTCATAACTTGCTGTGTGATAGGTGAAAAAGTGCACCATATAAATGATGCAGAAATCATGACTTACTATTGGGGTTCTTTCCAGTTCAAGGTGGTCAGATTCAAAGCGTTTTGCTGATAATAAATGCTGACACCATATTTATCGGCCTCGAAAAATTATCACGCCGGGCACCAGTCGAAAACTGGCCGTACTAGAAGCCGGACGACGATTGAACTGACAGGAAAGGAGGTTTAGAATTATTCATTGCCCCAATTAAACTACCGATTACATAATACTCACCTTCATCAAATATTATATAGGGTCCACCTGAACATCCTTCCTCGTTGTAATGCTTAATAGTAAAACGAGTTGTGCAATGCTGGTTAAAGTGTTTAGAGCAGTTGCCGCAAGTGACTTCTTGAATTTGCCCAAGAACTGATGAAAGTGCAGTCTGACCCAATGGATATCCCACTCCGAATGTAAGCATGTTGTCGACGGGGGGGCGACGCTTAAAATAATTGAATACAGGTTGTTGCATCTCAGGTGGTAAAACCATTTTAGCACTATCTACAAACGGCATATTGCCTTGAAAGTTGCTTTGGTCATTACAGTCCTTAAGAATGAATTCCACAGGTACGGGGATGGTGTTTACTGGTCCGAGATGATTGTGGAATATCACGTAAAGCTTATTGTTGTTGCTACTGGGGTATTTCTTGCCAAGTATATCCGTCACAACATGAGCTGCGGTGAGGAGATGTTTACACTTACCATCATAGAAGCCAAATGCCGTCGCTTCGAGGGATTTACTAAAGCCTGGAGTGTCACTCACATAGATTTTGCAGACGTAGTTTTCAAGCATTTTAACTTCTCCTTCAGAAGGCAGGTAACCATCAGGTCATACGACCGAAGATATGCCTGCTGAGCAAGTCAGGGCAAACAAATGCCTTGGGTGATTTCCCGCCAATTCGATTAGTCTGACCCTCTATGGTACTGCCGCTCCCCCGGACGGGTATGCACAACAGCGTAGGTCAATGACGCCCTCTATTTAGAGAGCAACAGACAAAATTATCGGCAATGTACATGAAATCATTAATCCATTTATCGGTGTACCAGGCTCAACGTATGATCTTGAACCAACCGGCGAGGGCAACGGAGTGCAAACAAAGTAGTAACCGTAAATCAGGCAGTCAGACATTCGTCAGGTCCATCGACAACAAATTATCTTCCTTCCCTGTCTGTCACTAAAATCCTCAGCTATCTATTTACTCAGAAAAGTTCTATAAATTCAATTAGTTAAATCTTTGAAGAGCTGTAAGTATACAACTTTAATGTCACGACACGAAAATAGCGATACAACTTTAATGTTAGCGATACAACTTTATTGTCTCATCGCTCCTCCTTGCAATCAGATGCATACGATCATAAGTGACACAACTTAAATATGACGCGACAACCATCTGAGCAACCTCCGTCATTTCATATAGTTATCTTATTTGCATGTCCTCATCCCACTAGGGGGAGGACCTAACCCCAAGCATCGAGCAAACCTGACCACCCTGCCCTCATTAAGACCCCACATGCGGCAATGGTGCCCTGTCCACGCCGCCCGCGAATTTTGAGGAAATGGGGAGAAAATAAAAAGAAAACAAAAAGTTATCGGCTGAAGTACCGGCGCAGATCGGGAATCAGGCGAAGCCTGACAGCACGTTAGGGCCTGGCAGGGGGCTTGAGGGATGAGGACATGCAATTGTGATAACCTTCCCGCCACGGGGTCGGTTAAATTCGTATCCTGCCGGTGCAATTCCAACGGCCGCGTTACCAGTTCGCCGGGTAGCATGGCCAGCAAAGCCAGGCATCGAGCACCCGGGTTTCACTGACGGCCGCTGCATAGACGCCGGTATCCGGGAAGAAATAAACCGGGGTGGCGTTGTTCAGCTGGTCGCCTTCATCGGCCAGAGCGCCGATCACCTCATGAGGCTTAAGCAGCATATCCGTTAAATATTCATCCGGGTGGATGGCATTCAGCGATATGGCCATCTCCAGAAATTCATCCAGGGTATGGCGGGTACGATACCCCCGGAAAACCTCGTATGAAGGCGTGACGCATTCACCATCCAGGGAACAGGCATCGTAACCGGCCAGCTGCTCTTCGGTGAGTCCGGAGGCATGCTTTGCCACAAGATTCGTAAATTGCTCTTTATCGTCCATCACAATCCTTACGCTGTAGGGGCCTGTTTGTGTTATCACTGCTTCCGGTTTTTACTTCGCACAACCCGGCAGGTATCCGGTCGCCCGGGCGTCCTTTGCGGTCTTGTTCGCCCTTCGCCTGAATTACGTCAAATCCCTTTCACTACCCGGCCGCAGGGTGACACCTCCCCTTTTCTCCGGAAGCGAAAGAGGAAGAACAGTTTAACAGCCCGGATCCTCAATAATTTTCGCGTAACGGACTAAATAACCGGTTTATGCAGCTTCTGATAACCACAGACCGCGATAGAATAAAACGTCTGGTGAGGAACCGGAGTGTTATGTAAGCGGGGGTTTAACTGGGTATCTGTGTAGTCCTATTTAGCCAGATATCCCGAATAAAAACCTCAACGATTAGGTAAACGAAATGGATGGATTCTGGTCGATGTTCTGTTTGTTTGTCGTGGTAGTTTCACTGCATAAAGCCCTTTCTGTAGCAGCAGCACGAGCAGACGCAGCAAAATTAAATATGCTTCTCAGAATGAGAAAGTTTAAAAAGTAGCTTTCAAGACATCTGAGAATTCTTTTAAATCCGCAGAGAAAGTTATATGTTTATTACAGATGGTATGGTTCGTGTTTTTGTTTATTCGATGGCAACTGTACTCTTTCTGCCGCTTGGCTTGTTGAAAAGCACGTGGTGGTTTTCACCATTGTTTGCGATAGCTGCTATTGATTACTTAATGTTTCTGCGTCGACAAGGCTAGTTGCTGAACCTCATACCTCAGAGCAATCTGTATGTTTTTTACACCACTGGTTAAAAGGTCAGGCTACGTTCCTGACGTTTTTTAAAAAACAGTTTTATGTTTGATGCGTTACTGGTCTGTCTGGTAACCCAGTGGTACATTACCATTATTAAGGCTGGCTGGCGGTGGTGCATCATGCTTAAACGACCCTCTCTGAGCGTACTTTCCGACAGTCCTGTGCACCACTTACCCGGCAGGCCTATGTCTTGGTTATTCTTCGTTGTACCTTTTTCTTCAGCTTTATCCCTGAGATGTCTGTCTGAACAGTTCTAAGCAAACCGGAATGTTGTCATGGCCAAAGTACAAGGGCTCTTTGTTGGATACCGAAAATTCGCTGTTGATCGCGACTGGCTTCGTCAGCAGGAAGAACAACGTTATCGGGATCGCCAGCGACAATTTGATGAATGGTCCAGGAAATGGGTCACTGTAACCAGGCTCAAAGAGACTCGTTTATGGACTGACGGAGCCATCAGGCGATGGTTGGGTGAACCTCAGCAGCAGGGTAAATATAAAGTTTTCCCCGTTGAAGCGGTTTTGGCTGCTGAGAAGTTGAATGAGTTTCGGCTCTGGCTTAAACCCCGACTGGAAAAGAAACGTGCCCAGCACCACCACTTTTTAATTCCATTTCTGTAAAGTAGAAACAACGGCAGTTCCGGCCGCATTCAAGGCTTCGGCATCTGGTCAGAAATAAAGCGCCATTTTTCAGTATAAGGGAGGTTAGATAGTGGAAGGTATTGAGACACTGAGTTTGCAGCTTGATGAGAATGAAACTATGGCCCTTGCTCAATTAGTTAAACGTCTGAGCTGGAGCGATCTTCGTGGCTGTGCTGTGAGTGACGAAGAAGCCTGGGTAATGAAAAGCGCAATTGAAAAATTACAACAGGCATTAAGGGAAGAAGGTTATGCGCCTCGATGAGGCTGGCTTCGTTCTTTATTCCGATAACAAATTTGCTTAAGGACTAACTATGAGCCAGCACTGGTATGAGGTGAAAAGCAATCAGGGAATTGTTCAGGTGATTGTTGGGAGAAGATATTAATGTAATGCGTTTCTGCATTACATCAAGCAGATTAGCTTTTTCTGGTCAAAATAGACGATGTGATTTTTCTTTAGCCGAAGTCCATCCGCTCCCCACGCAACCGGTAAAGGTTCGCAGGTTTAATAAAGATAGGTTTCGTATCTCCCTAAGGGTGGGATGGGTAAACTCATAATGGCATCTGTGTTTACTATGTAAGTATTCGGGTAAAATTCATCTAATACAGTAAAGTTTAGTTTCTTACAAAAGCTTAATAAATATGGGTTTTTCACGTCTTCTATTACAACATCGCACCAGGGATTCGATTCACAGCAAAGCTTCAGAAAAGACTTAAACCATCCCTTGTTTTGTATTTCTTCCGGAAGCCGTACCACATGTATGGTCAGACAATCTCCATGATAACGATTAGTACTTTGTCTAAGCCCTACAACAATCCCCTTTTCTTGAATCTGTACACCTGCCTGATGCTCTTTCATGTCGGGCGTATAGTGCCTTGCTCTGTTTAACCAGGCCACCAGCTGCTGAGCCGTACTTGGTGATTCTTCAGCTATCCATTTCAGGTACTTGATGCGGTCCATATGCGCCTCCCTGTACGATTTCCAATGAACAAAGGCTCTACAGTATTAAGCTGCTGTAGAGCTCATTCAACCAAGCTCAAACTGTGCGTATTAAAGGATGCCTAACCTTTTTGTTTCATCGATCCACGGTCTGAATTCTTCCAGTAGATTATCATATAACTTTTCATCGCTAATCGAACCGAAATCATCCATGGCAAAGAAGTGGGTGTTATCAACCCGGCGGTCAGTAAAGTCATCCAGATTTTTGAGGATACCGTAGCTTGAACCACCCAGGCCGACAAACTTCCAGAAGATGGGGTAGTTGGCAGAACGCCGGATTGCATCTTTAATCGCCCGGGTCTTGCTGATCCCGCCATCGGTAATAAATACAACATACACCGGGATTTTCGAGTCCTTAAAGTAGTCGACTATTTCTTCCATCACAGGAGGCTCGTTGTTTGTCCCTCCGAGGCCCGGCAGGTTCTCCCAGGCTGAACGCTTTCCAGCCCCGCGAATGGACTGAATATATGTGTCTAGGTTGTCCAGTGTGACGTTTGGATACTTCTTATGCTTCTCTCCAAATCCCCAGACATCCATTTCACCGTCGTCGTCGAACTGGGCGGCAAGAACGGCGATGCGGTCCAGCACAGACTGAACGTTACCCTTACTGAACTGGCCACTCATTGAGCCGGATGCGTCAAGTACAAATGCAACCGCTGCCTCAAGGGTGTCCAGTTTATTTTTAGTAAGACTGACCGAGGCTTTTTTAGCGAGGCTTACAAGGCGCGGAGATCTGGTTTCCAGTTTCTTTTCCAGACTGATACGAGCAGGCTTTGCTGGCTGCGGAGCTGGCTGTGCGACATCAACGCCATAGCTAATGGCCAGAGGCTCAAGACCACCGTTGAAACCCTGCCCGAGCGCACGAAGCTTCCAGGCGCCATTGTGCCGATATACTTCACCCAGGATAATTGCTTTCTCACTGCGGCCCTGAGTCTCAGCCTGGAACTCAGCGATTCCTTGAGCCTGCATGCTCAACGAACTGAGCCCACTGATGGTATCTTCACCATCAATGACAACGGTGATTGCAATTTTACTGATGTTCGCAGGAACACGATCCAGTGCTATCTCAATGCTGGACTGCTGAGAACCGGTAACGAGCTTTACTGCCCCTTCAGGAGAAGACAGATTATTGTAAAAGATAAAGTCAGAATCGCCGCTGACCTTTCCCTGAGCATTAAGCAGGAACAGGCAGGTATCGGGTTCGCCTTTAAAGCCGGATTTGGTAGGGTACTGAAGATTCAGCCTGATCGCAGATTGCTGAAGTGGTATGTTTTGTCCGGATTGTAGATTCACATTAACTCTCCTGATTTTTGATTATTTTAAAGCGCAGCGTTTATATAGGTTCCCCTGGCTTAGTTCAGGACGCTGGATTTCTGGTGAGGCGTATATATGGTGTGACACCATATTTCATCACGTTGAAGTTTCTATACCTGTTGAATTGGAATTTCCATTGGTCGGGTATTTTATCTTCCAGAACCCGTGCCTTCATAAGTCGCAAACGTAACATATATCAGAGGGGCATGCTGTTGATATAAGGCACGGAATACAGGCTTTAACCAGCAACCAGAGAAAAATCCTTTTCCTGCCTTTAAAAGGCTCACGTCAGAATTAACATCTCTCTGCTTTCTGAGATTCCCGAACCCTTTCTGCCCCCCCCCTCCTGATAGCGGATCGCAACCAAAAAAAACCCCGGCATTGCCGGGGTATGATTCAGCGTTATTTTAGATGTTAACGCCGTGCTGGGAGGCAAGAGCCGCCAGGCCACCGGCAAAGCCCTGACCGACAGCTTTAAACTTCCACTCAGCGCCATGACGATACAGTTCACCGAAGACCATAGCGGTTTCGGTTGAGGCATCTTCAGACAGATCGAAACGGGCAATTTCCGTGCCGTTGTCGTTGTTGTAAACGCGCATGAAGCTGTTGCTCACCATGCCGAAGTTTTGTTTACGCGCTTCTGCATCATAGATGGTAACGGCAAACACCAGTTTTTTGATATCTGCTGAGACTTTGGTCAGATCGATTTTGACCTGCTCATCGTCGCCGTCGCCTTCACCGGTACGGTTGTCGCCCTGGTGCTCTACCGCGCCATCAGGGCTGGTTTTGTTATTGAAGAAAATGAAATGCGCATCTGACAACACTTTACCGTCTTCGCCTACTGCGAACACGGAAGCGTCCAGGTCAAAACCCTGACCATCGGTTACACGGGCATCCCAGCCCAGGCCAACCATAGCAACATTCATGGTTGGTGCTTCTTTGGTCAGAGATACGTTGCCGCCTTTTACGAGAGAAACTGCCATTTTTAGCTCCTGCAAACAGTTGAATGAGGGCTGCATTAACAGCCCCGGGTAGAAAAGTTACTTTTCGATCAGGACGCGTTAATGCCGTACTGAGCACATACAGATGCCAGACCACCAGCATAACCCTGGCCTACTGCGCGGAATTTCCACTCACCATTGTGGCGATACAGCTCGCCGAACAGCATGGCAGTCTCAGTGGACGCATCTTCGGTCAGATCGTAGCGAGCGACTTCAGTCTGGTTATCGTCATTAACCAGACGAATAAACGCACCGGATACCTGACCAAAGCTCTGGCGACGAGCCTGAGCATCGTGGATGGTCACAACGAAGATGATCTTGTCAACTTCAGACGGGACGGCGTCCAGTTTAATTTTCAGCGATTCATCATCACCATCGCCCTCACCGGTGCGGTTATCGCCGGTGTGCGTTACGGAACCGTCGGATGACGTCAGGTTGTTATAGAAGATGAAATCTGAATCGCCGCGCACTTTGCCGTTTGAGGCCAGCAGGAATGCTGAAGCATCCAGGTCAAAGTCCTGACCGTCTGTTGAACGCGCATCCCAGCCAAGGCCCACCAGGACGTTTTTCATTGACGGAGCTGCTTTACTCAGGGAGACGTTCCCGCCTTTGGAAAGAGAAACACTCATAAAATAACCTCTTCGATTAGTAATTGTTCAGGTTAACACTTAAGGGGATTAACTCCCCTTTTCCTCAGATTCAGGTTTGCCCGGGAACATGACGCTTGCGAGAATGCCCAGCGCCAGTACACCCAGTACAACATACAGGCTGGTTGTTGCCGCGATGCTGTAACCATGATGCCAGATGTGATCGGTCGCATTCAGGCCGAGTTTTGCCGCGATGAAGAACAGCAGCACGATAACGGCCTTCTCCAGATGAACCAGGTACTGTTTCAGTGCCTCAAGGACAAAGTACAGAGTACGCAGGCCCAGGATAGCAAACATCATGGCACTATAGACGATAAGCGGTTCACGACTGACGGCAATGATTGCCGGTACCGAGTCAAACGCGAACATTACGTCTGAGAGTTCAACCACAGCCACACACAGGAACAGCGGGGTCGCATACAGCGCCGCTTTTTTACCACGGCCAATGGTGACATCGCTGTTTTCTGGTTTCGCCAGTTCAGCATCCACTTCCTTCTGGTTAAGCAGGAAGGCATGCCCTCTGAGCTTCGGCCAGATAGGGAAGAAGCGTTTAACCATGCGGTAAGCCAGATGCTGGGAGTAATCCTCAATTTCATCATCGTCATCACCGCTTTTAAGCATCATGACCGCTGTCCAGGCAACGATAATAGCGAAGACAACTTCAACATACGGCCCCAGACTCAGCAGGCTCGTACCGATGGCGACAAAGATGCCCCTGAAGACAATGGCACCAATGATCCCCCAGTAGAGAACACGGTGGCGATAACGATCCGGAACGGCGAACCAGGAGAAGATGGCCATCATGACGAACAGGTTATCGACCGACAGCACTTTCTCCAGCGCATAACCCGTGACAAACAGACTGGCAACCTCAGCACCGTGGTGGATATAGAGGAAACCGGCAAATGCCATCGCAACCACAACCCAGAATACGGACCAGAGCGCCGCACTCTTCAGCGAAATAGGCTTGTCATCACGGTGCATAAACAGGTCAATAAAGATGGCACCGACTGAAAGCGCAATAAAAACAATGACCGTTTCAGTCGGGAAGCCGATGTGTGTGGAAACCATTTTTTACCCTTAGGGATGTGGATCAGAGGCCAAATTCAGCCGGGTCGAAGCCCAACGCGATAGCGATCTCGCGGGAGGCCAGTTTCTCGTCCTGATCGAAGTTACCGTCACTTTTCGCAACGGCAATACCAACACGTAAGGCCAGCTGAGCGGCCTCAGGCTGATCTTTCAGCGCCAGGATGTATTTCATGGTTTCGCCCTTGCCGATTTCAACATCGAAATCGAAGCTTGAAACCAGTTTATTGAAGAACTCAATCACCTCATTGGTATCGAAGACCTTCAGCTCTTCTGAAGAGCGCAGAAAGCCCATCATTTTCTGCTTTTCTTCCGAACTTACGCCGTCACTCGATACGGCAATACGGGCACATACAGCAACGGTGCCCTGCATGAATTTTTTGTTTTTGAAACGGCCAACCTGGCGGGTCAGTTCGTCACGGCCTGAGTTAATGGCACCTTTAACTTTGTCGAAAAAGCTCATACCTGTTTCCTTTGTTGCTGTGTTATTTAGAACCGGCGCTCCAGCGAAATCCCCAGCCAAATGCCCGGTCCATTTCGTCCTGGCCTTTGAAGTACTGGTTAATTCGCTCGACTTTAATTGCGCCGTTTTCGTTTACGAGTCTGGCAATGGCGCACAATGTGCGACGGTTTTCACCTTCGGTCAGGCGGGTCTCAATGGGCGGTTGATCCGGCACATGAATGGTGACCACACCATCAGTCTTGTCCCAGCTGGGAACACCTTCATAAATAAAGGCGTAAATCAGCACTTCGCGGATATGCTTCCATTCACGTCCATTGATATGCAGCCACTCGCCGTCTGATACATCACCCGTCCGGTCATCGCCCTTGAGCTGAACATACGGTTCATCGCGATAATCACCGAATGCATTACCGAGCGCCTGAATGACCGATTTATACCCGTCCTGAAGCTCAACAAAGGCCCCCAGATCCAGGTCGATTCCTTTGGAGCCGAACATGCCTGCAAAGCCTGATTTGCCGCTGCCCCGGTGCCAGTTCAGGTTGATCCGGATTTCACCGAAGTTATCCCGTTTGGTCAGGCTGATTGCAGGCTTCTCTTTTGTCAGCGATACCTTGCTCAGGCTGATTTTTGTCTCAACTGGCGGAGGGGTTACAACCGGAGGAGTCGGGGCTGCGGGAGCCGGTTCGTCGGCAATATTTACGCCGAAATGCTCTGCCAGCGGTTTAAGTCCACCGTTGAACCCCTGCGCAACGAAGCGGAATTTCCAGTCATTATTACGACGGTAAAATTCACCCAGAATTAAGGCTGCTTCCTGACGGCCGCTCAGTTCGACACTGCCGCTAACCAGGCCGGTAGCCCCTTGCTCCACGTCGATGGAAAGATTACGAAGACCGGACACCGTCTGCCCACCGTCACAGGTCACGGTGAACGCAATTTTCTGGACATCAGGTTTCAGCCGGTTGAGCGCGACAGTAAAGGTTGAGTACTGGCCTTCACTGACCAGGCTGACGGTACCATCATCGTTACGTGGCTGACCATAAAACACCATGTCCGCATCACCCTGCACCTTCCCGTCGGCATACAGGCGAAACGCCGAAGCATCCACCTGGCCGCCCGAGGTGATCCGGACCCGCAACTCCTGGGCTGGAACGGGGGCATTGCCCCCCGGCGTCAGGTTCATTAGCGAATAACCGCTGAAACGATATCGGAGTGCATATCGTCAATTGTGCGGCCGCGACAGGCATGGCCAAGGGCGGTAAAGTCCCAGTTGCCGTTATTACGGCGCAGCGAAGAAATAACGATCCCGGTATGTGAGCCCTGCTCAGTCAGCTTGTAGCGAGCCAGCTCTTTGCCGGTTTGATCGACAACGCGGCAGAACGCGTTTTCGACGTCATTGAACGACTGACCACGGAAGCTGTTTACCGTAAACGCCAGGTATTCAACGTTTGCAGGCAGTCGGGAGAGGTTGACATTAATCACCTCATCGTCACCGTCACCTTCACCGGTCAGGTTATCGCCACTGTGCACAACAGCGCCGCAGGTGGATTCCAGTTTGCGGAACCAGATGGTGTCAATTGTTTTACCGGTGCTGTCCATTAATACGCAGCCAGCATCGAGATCGATTGAGTCGTTGCCTCCAAACAATCCTCCAAGAAGACCTTTTTTCTTAACCGGATCCCAACCGAGACCGAAATGAAGCTGGCTTAATGCAGATGATTCTTTGCTGAGTGATACCGTCTGGTTCTTAACTAATGAAACCATGTTTTATTCCTTAAAATGGTAATGACCGAGACAATCAAAGGTATATTTAGTAACTGACGAAGAAAATCATATCATGATGAAGTTCTCTGACAAGGGAAATTTTGGTAGTTTTCTGTAAAAACACAAAAAGAAATCCTTTTCAGGGTGTTAATTTTCTAAGTTTAATTTAAATATCAATGTGTTATCAGGAACCCAAAAAACACTGACGCACTCCATAACCACAGGAGTTATTAATCATATTATGATTGACATGCAGCTTAGACACTCATAGACTCACTTCTCAATCATAAATTTGCATGGCGTTCCGGATAATTAAAAAAAATGAACAAGAAAATTTGGTTTATGGAAGGTTTATCCTCCCAGCGAGATATTATTCAGGGGGTAAAATCATTTGCAAAAAAAAATAATTTTGCCATTACCGTTTTTGCCTCCCACCGTAACGAAAGAAATGAAATCCTTTCCGTTGCCGACTATTCTTTGACTGAACCTGAAGATCCTCAAAAACGTCTTCAGTTTATCCAGGAAACCATTCAGTCCTACGGCATCCACCATATTCATACTGGCCGTAACAGCCAGTGGTTTGAAGAACACCGTTCAGCCATTGAATCGACCGGTGCCACCCTTACTACCGGTGCAACGGGCGTCGACTGGTTAACTCTGGCTGACGAAAAAGTTACTTTTGCTCAGTTTATGGAGCAAAAGGGTCTCCCGGTCGTACCATCCTGGCGGGTGAATACGCTGGCAGAATTAAAAACACACCTCGCGGCCCCGCCGTTCACTGACAGCCCGGTATGCGTGAAGCCGGTGACGGGTATCTATGGCATGGGATTCTGGCGCTTTGATGACAGTGCTTCGCCTATGGCCGTCTTTAATCATCCCGAACATCGTCTGGTCAGTCCGCAACAGTATATTGCAGCAGCATCAGCTGCTGAGTCGTTTAAACCCCTTGTTTTGATGCCGTACCTGCCAGGCCCGGAATTTTCCGTCGATATCCTCGCGGATAAGGGCGAAATACTCGCAGCCGTGGGACGCCGTAAGGAAGGGGTTATCCAGTATCTGGTAAACGAAGGAAGCGCCTGGGAACTGGCGTGTGACTGCGCCAGGGTTATGAAGGCCGACGGGCTGGTGAATGTTCAGACGCGAAACGATGTGAATGGCAACCCGGTGCTGCTTGAAACCAACATGCGTCCGTCAGGGGGGGTGGGTTATACCCTTCACAGCGGGGTGAACCTTCCTGGGTTATTTGCTGCCTTTAAGCTCGGTCTGATGTCTGAAGATATGGTGCGCCAGAGCGCTAAAAACACCTTTTCTCCGGTTGCGGTGAGATCCATTACGGATGTAATTGCATACCCGGAATCACTCTCTAACCTTCTGAATTAAGGCGTATTTATGTCTGATATCCTCGAAGATATGATTTATCGCCGTACCCTCTCATGCGGTACGATTCAGGTAACCCGCGACCAGGGTGAAGTTTCGCTCGATGACCTGTTTGACATCGCTGAAAGACGTAACCCGAAACGCGCCTTTCTGTTTGTCAGCAAAGTACTCGGCAGGCACATTCCCGTGCCACCCTCAGTCATGCGGCAGGCCTACAGACAGCTTGCCAGCCAGTTCCCCTCGACACTGACAGGACCCGTACTGTTTATCGGTATGGCTGAAACCGCCGTTGGGCTTGGGGCCGGTGTATTTGATGAAGTGCGCCACCAGCATCCTGAATCTGTCTATCTGACCTCTACCCGTCACCCGGTTGATGGCACGTTGCTTTGCGAGTTCAAGGAAGAACACAGCCACGCCACCGATCATCTGATCTATCTGCCAGATGATGAAGAGAAAAGACGTCGTGTTACCAATGCACGAACGCTGGTTTTGATTGATGACGAGGCAACCACCGGTAATACCTTTATTAACCTGCTTTCTGCCCTGCGTAATACCGGCAAGCTTCAACATATTGAACAGGTTATAGCCGTTACGCTTACCGACTGGAGTGGCAAAGCCTTGTCCGAGCGCAGCACCTTACCAGTCACTTCGGTTTCTCTTGTAAGCGGTAAGTGGGGATGGACCCCATTACCTGATGCACCTGTCCCGGACATGCCGAAAGTCAACGTAACTTCACGAGGAGAATGGGACATCCAGGGAAAACAGTCCTGGGGCCGACTGGGGATGCTCGCACCTGCGGCCGATCTCGGCCATGAGGTCTCCGTCCACAAGGGGGAACGTATTCTGGTTCTCGGGACTGGGGAATTCGTCTGGGAGCCGTTCCTGCTTGCTGAACGGCTCGAAGCTGCCGGAGCACAGGCATTTTATGGATCGACCACCCGCTCCCCTATCGCCGTTGGTTATGCCATTGAGTCCGCCATTTCCTTTACGGATAACTACGGGCTGGGCATCCCCAATTTTGTCTATAACGTCGCCCACCAGCAGTTTGACCGCATTCTTGTGTGTACTGAGACACCCGCAGAAAGTATTGACACGCAGCTTCTTAAAGCGCTGGCTGAGGTTGCGGCCGTCGTGGAGATTGTTACCTATGAATAAACCCGTTGTTCTGAGCGACCTTGACGACACGCTCTTTCAGACCCGTCGTAAAATGGTGGACGAGCTGGCCCTGGAGCCATTCCGTACCGGTGCCGTTGATCGCACCCTGAATCCACGAAGCTTTATGACGGAAGAACAGTCCATGTTGGTGGACTGGCTCCTGGAGCAGGCTGAACTCATACCCGTTACCGCACGGGGAACTGAAGAAATCAGCCGCGTACGGATCCCTTTCCACTCCTGGGCAATCACCACGCACGGGGCCGTCATTCTCACGCCTGAAGGCAAACCCGACGAGGAGTGGAAGGCCCATATGCTCGGCCAGCTGGCTCCCTATCAGGAAAAGCTGACATCGATGCAGCGTCTGATCACTGAAATGATGGACGCAAAAGGGATCAATGCCTGGGCAAGGCTGAACTTCGAATACGGTGAAACGGCGGTTTATATGGTGATGAAGCACCGCGACAGCACCCGCCTTGACGAGCTCAATGCCATTGCAGATGAGATAGAAACGGTGTTTCCGACCGAGGGCTTCTACATCCACCGCAACAGTAATAACGTGGCCTGGCTTCCCACCCCGGTTGAGAAAGGGCTGGCAGTCAGATGGCTGCTTGAAAAACTTCGGGCTGAACGCGGAGTCTTCCCCGTAATTGGTCTGGGCGACAGCCTGAGCGATCATCGTTTTATGAAACTGTGCAGCTGGTTTGGCATCCCGCGTCAGAGTCAGTTTGCAGATGCCATTTCACAGCGAATTTTTGGAGAAAATTAAAATGCAGCCACATGACACATTTACCGGCTCATACCAGCCCGGTGACGTGGAATTTCTGCTAAAGCCGGTAGTCATTGAGATGACGCCGGTTGAGCAAAAAGAAGAGCTGATTCAGTCAGGGAAGAAACATTATTCGGACATGCTCAGTCAGGAGCCAGCGCCAACACAATGGCATCTTGATTTGTTTCACCGGGCGCTGGATCGGGGCGCAGAGAGACTTGCAAAAGAAGTCACACAGCTCGCTATTGCTCTGGCCGAACGCTTCGGTGATGAGCCCATTGTACTGGCCAGTCTTGTCAGGGCTGGCGTGCCGCTCGGCGTTATGCTGCACCAGGCCCTGCGTGACATGGGGAAAACCTCATGGCATTACGGTATCAGCATTATCCGGGATCGTGGAATTGACGGTGCAGCCCTCGACGTCATTGAAAAGCGCCATGGTACCAGCGGTATTGTCTTTGTTGACGGATGGACAGGTAAAGGCGCAATTACCGGAGAGCTTGTACGCGCACTGAAAGATCGCCCGGGCTATCCTGAGCAGCCGCGACTGGTTGTTCTGGCCGATCCCTGTGGCTGCTCCTGGCTTGCAGCCAGTGATGATGACTGGCTCATTCCTTTTGGCATCATGGGTGCGCCGGTATCAGGCCTGATCTCCCGGTCAGTATGGTCCTCTGAAGGATTACATGGGTGCATGGTTTGCGAGCATCTCAGTGAATTCGAATGCAGCCGGATGCTTGTCGATACCGTCGCCCATTTCCGTAAGAAGTTAACCCCGTCATCCCTCGCTACCCTGAGCTGGAATATGGAGTCAGCCCGGGTCTTATGGCAGACAAGTCGCGACGTTATCGCGTTCCTGGCCGATGAATTTAAAGTGGACAGCGTCAATCGTATTAAACCCGGTATTGCTGAAGCAACCCGGGCTGTATTACGTCGGGTACCGGACCATGTATTTGTGCGTTCTATTGACGACCCGGACGTTGCCTTGCTTGTAGGGCTTGCTCGTGAAAAGGGAATAGTTGTTACAGAAATGGGGGGAACCCTCGGCCAGTATCGGGCTGTAACCATTATCAAGAAGGTACTCTGATGAAAAATCGTCTTTCTCCCTGGAATCTGGGAGCCACGCTATACATGCCTGCAACACGGGAAGATATTGCTGATGCCGTCCTGCATGGGAAAATCCCGGGTTTGCGCTCTCTGGTAATTTGCCTGGAGGATGCTGTCAGTGAAGCAGACATCCCCGTCGCCCTCAAAAATCTGGAGCACCTGCTGCACGAGCTCAGTAACAGCATGCGTAGTCTGGGTAAAAATGACTGGCCTCTGGTGTTCATTCGCCCCCGGCATGCCGAAATGGGCAGATGGTTAAAAGCGCATTATGATCTTTCCGCTGTCGACGGGTTTGTGTTGCCGAAATTTACCCTCAGTTCGTTAGCTGAATGGTGGGATATCATGGGCGGGACTCACCTGTGCATGATGCCAACGCTGGAAACAGAAGACGTCTTTGACGTGGTTCAGATGCGCGAGCTGGCCACCCATCTGGTGGAACATCCCTGCCACGACCGCATTATTGCGCTTCGAATCGGCGGCAACGATCTTATGAACGTTGTGTCGCTTCGCCGTCCCCGGGACCTGACGCTGTATGACAGCCCGATGGGCTACGTCATCAAAATGCTCGTTTCGGTCTTCGGCCCGCGTGATTTTGCCCTGACCGCGCCCGTATGTGAGCATATTGACGATCATGCCGTTATGGCCAGAGAGCTGGCTCTTGATATGGCACATGGGCTTGTTGGGAAAACGGCCATTCACCCGGGTCAGATAGAGGTCATTCAAAACGCGCTGATGGTCACTCAGGGTGAGTATTCTGACGCTCTGCGGATCCTGAACTCTACCCAGGCCGTGTTTAAGTCGCAGGGAGCAATGTGTGAACCCGCCACACATCGCCGCTGGGCGGCTGGCATTCTGGACAGAGCTCGTTTTTATGGGTTACAGAACGAGCAAAGCGCTGATGGAATCAGATTACTTACCGTGACCCAGCATCATTAAGGAAATCATAATGGGGTTCAGGTTCAGAAAGTCGATCAACATTATTCCTGGCGTTCGCCTCAACCTGAGTAACGGTGCACCGAGCCTGAGTGTCGGGCCGAGAGGTGCTTCCGTTTCTTTTGGTAGCCGGGGGACCTATGCCAATCTGGGCTTGCCCGGTACCGGGCTGAGTTACCGTACCCGGCTTGACCGGGCCGCGCGTTCCGGAGGTGGAAACCGGACGGCAACCGACCCGGGGCTCAGACAGGCGCTTGAGCAGGAAGCCGCTGAACTCATGTCAGCGGTAACCGCAATCCGTAATATTCACGAGCTGACGCCGGATCCAAAAACAGGCATCAGCTGGGCAGAGCTGGAAGCAGTATACCTGCATAACAGAACGTCGCCTTTTCAGGTTCCGGCACCGGTGCGTCCAGAAAAGCCAGACTACCTTGCATTGCCGGAAAAGCCTGCCGAGAGCGAAGGCATTAGTTTTCTGGGTAAATGGTTTGAATCGGAATCAGCTAAAGCTGAGCGCCACGCCGAAAATCTTCGCCGGTGGCAGCAGGAGCTGATTGATGTGGAGCGTGAGAATACCCTTCGACAGCACCGGTACCAGCAACAACGGACGGCCTGGGCCGAACAGTATGCAAACTGGAAGTTTGAAGCTGAAGAACATGAAAAACGGCTCGCCACGGCTCAGGCAGATGCCCGGCAGCAGTTCCGGACAGACGCCGCGTTTTTCGAATCATACCTGGCGGGTGTGCTGGCAGAAACTGAATGGCCGCGTGAAACGCTTGTTGCATTTGAAGTAAAGCCGGAGCTATCAGCAGTCCTGCTGGACGTTGATTTAGCTGAGATTGAAGATTTCCCTGATAAGATTTACGGCGTTAATGCCCGGGGAACGGAGCTGACGGAAAAAGCCATGACGCAAAAAGCCGTACGCGAAAACTATGCCCGCCACGTCCATGGCTGCTTGTTCCGCCTGGTCGGTATCGTTTTACATACGCTACCTTTCGACAACGTGATTGTGTCAGGCTTTACGCAACGGGTCAGTAAGCGGACCGGCTATCTGGAGGATGAGTATATCCTGTCCTGCAAATGCACTCGCAGCCAGATGTCGTCAGTAAATTTTGAAGGCATAGAACACATTGATCCGGTTGAAGCGTTAGGCGATCACCCGGTTATTAGAAAGATGAGCAGTACCTTCATTTTTCAGCCTATTGAACCACTAACCCTTTAAGCAGGCTAAATCTTACGATGCAATTAAATACCAGACAGGCCCGGATTTTTAAGCTTGCCAACTTACTGGGCACCGGCAAGCCCGTTTCCGCTGCCGACATTATAACCAGTCTGGAATGCTCAGAGCCGACATTAACCCGGGCCCTCAAAGAGCTACGCGAGTCATATTCTGCGGAGATCAAATACAGCAAGGCAGGTCATTCCTACCATCTCGTTAATCCGGGCCAGCTGGATAAAAAGACCCTTCGCCGGATGAATGAAGCGCTCGCACAGAATGCTGAACTGAAAACCGGTGAGTCCACAGGGAAGGTCGTACTCGATAAGGATAAAAAAACAGCAGTGTCATTATCGCTACGCATGCGGATTCTAAGAAAAATTGACCGTCTGGCTGCGCTGAGTGGCTCGACCCGAAGTGAAGCGGTAGAGAAGCTGGCTCTGCACTCCGTTGATGAACTGATAAAAGAATACAGCACTAAAAAGTCCTGACGCTAAATCTCAGACCGGGGTGAAAACTCCGGTTTTGTCATATTTCACCTCTGTATTGGCGTGAGGGAGTTTTGATCTATTCTCCTTCCGCAATGTCAGCAGCGCCTTACTGCCTACAAAAGCTGGTGTCTTGACATCCTCTTGTGCTACACATCAATCTTTGGGCGATTTACACTCCATTCATGCAGATCTGTGATGTATGATGATTTTCATACATAAGAAAGTTTATTTTTGCCGGAGTTTTTTTCGGAATCTTATATTCCATTACGGTCTGAATTTTTTTCTGTTGATAAGAGGCCATTCACATGTCGGTAATTCAATGGTGGTTAACTTATTTCTATAATGCCGCTTCTGAGAATTTAATCTCCATCCGACAGATGTCGTGCCGTTTTATCAAATCAACAAACTCTGGCCTCTTCCTGAAACTACTCTCCTCTTCCGATCTCTTAAGAAGGAATTACATTTGAGACGCTTACCCGTATATCTGCTACTCGACACGTCCGGCTCTATGCACGGAGAGCCTATCGAAGCGGTTAAGAATGGCGTTCAGACGCTGCTTACCACGCTGAAACAGGATCCGTATGCACTCGAAACGGCTCACGTGTCAGTGATCACCTTTGATTCTTCAGCCCGACAGGCAGTCCCCCTGACAGACCTCCTGAGTTTCCAGATGCCAGCACTAACAGCCAGCGGCACCACGTCTCTTGGCGAAGCGCTTTCCCTCACGGCCAGCTCCATTGCCAAAGAAGTACAGAAAACGACGGCTGACACTAAAGGTGACTGGCGTCCCCTTGTATTCCTGATGACGGATGGAAGTCCGAATGATGACTGGCGTAAAGGCCTGAATGACTTTAAAGCGGCCAGAACCGGCGTTGTTGTGGCATGTGCAGCCGGGCATGATGCCGATACCAGCGTCCTCAAAGAAATCACTGAAATCGTGGTTCAGCTCGATACAGCTGACAGTTCGACGATTAAAGCTTTCTTTAAATGGGTCAGTGCGAGCATTTCGGTAGGCAGTCAGAAAGTGGAGTCCAGCAAAAAAGAAGTGATCGGTCTTGAAGACCTGCCACCGCCGCCGCCAGAAGTAAATGTGGTCTTATAATTTTAATGATTAAGGGGATGTCATGTCTGTCAGTCTGAGCAAAGGCCAGGGCGTAAGCCTGAAAAAAAATGAATACGATCTCTCGTCCGTTACTATCGGCCTCGGTTGGGATATTAATGAGGAAAAGAAAGGTTTTCTCGGCGGGATCTTTGGTAAAAAAGAAGAAGAATACGACCTTGATGTGATCGCTTTCCTGTGTAATTCAGCCGGAAAGGTGACCGATCTCGGCAATGTGGAAAATGGTAAACCAACGCTTGTGAATGGCGATATCATCTTTTTCAACAGCCTTCGCCATAAGTCAGGCAATATCTGGCTGACGGGCGATAACCGAACCGGAGCCGGTGACGGTGACGATGAGCAAATTATTGTGCGCCTGAATTCCCTTGACGCTCAGTACGAGAAAATTGTGTTCATCGTTCAGATCTACAATGGTGAAAAGCTCCAGCAGCACTTTGGTAAAGTTCAGAATGCCTTCATCCGGGCAGTAGATGCCCGTAATATTGAAATGGCACGATTCGATCTTTCTGGCGGACCCGCCTTCGCCAGCCAGCGCTCCATGGTCTTTGCCGAGCTGATACGCGAGGCTACAGGCTGGAAACTCAGGGCAATTGGTGAGCCTTCAGAATCAGATTCGTTTGTCTCGCACCTGAGGAATTACATGTGATGCGCCGCCTGCCTGTTTACCTTGTTATCGACACATCCGGCTCGATGCGCGGTGAGTCAATCCATTCCGTTAACGTTGGAATTCAGGCGATGCTTAGCGCTCTTCGCCAGGATCCCTACGCCCTCGAAAGCGTTCATATCTCCATTATCACCTATGACAATGAGGCGCGTGAGTTCATTCCTCTCACCCCGCTGGAAGACTTCCAGTTTTCTGACATCGTTGTGCCAAGCGCAGGCGGGACGTTCACCGGTGCTGCCCTTGAATGTCTGATGCAGTGTGTTGAACGGGATGTACGTCGCTCAGATGGTGATACCAAAGGAGACTGGCGTCCTCTGGTATTCCTGATGACTGATGGAACCCCTTCTGATGCCCTGGCGTACGGTGAAGCGGTAAAAGCGATTCGCGGCCGGGGATTCGGATCCATCATTGCCTGCGCCGTTGGTCCTAAAGCAGGCCATGAGCACTTAAAACAGCTCACCGATAAGGTTGTGTCTCTGGAGACGCTAGATTCAACCGCGTTTGCAGGTTTCTTTAAATGGGTATCGGCCAGCGTGTCTTCCGGCAGCACAAGCGCGGGGATCAATAACGGAACTGATACCCTTCCCCCTCCTCCACCAGAAATCCAGCTGGTGCTCTGACAGACAGAAAGGTGCTGCTTTCCGGGCAGCACCTTTCTGTACAGCAACGTTTTCTGCTGGCCGTACCAGCCGTACGAGGAAAATTATGAGACGCCTTCCCGTGTTTTTTGTCCTGGACTGTTCAGAGTCCATGATTGGTGAAAACCTGAAAAAAATGACTGATGGTCTGCAAATGATCGTCGGAGATTTAAGAAAGGATCCACACGCACTTGAAACAGCCTGGGTTTCGGTAATCGCATTTGCCGGTGTAGCCCGTACGATTGTACCTCTTCACGAAATTGCCTCGTTCTACCCTCCCCGCCTTCCCGTTGGCGGCGGTACGAGCCTTGGGGCCGCATTGCGTGAGCTGACCGTACAAATTGATACCCAGGTCAGAAAAACCACTCATGAGGCAAAAGGCGACTGGAAACCCGTCGTGTACCTCCTTACCGACGGACGTCCGACTGACGACACAACCGCAGAAGTGAAGCGCTGGAAGGATCACTACGCGAGAAAAGTGAATCTCATTGCCGTTGGCCTGGGGCCGTCAGCGGACCTGAATATCCTGCGGCAACTGACAGAGAATGTCATGCTGTTCACCGAGTCTCAGGAAGGGGACTTTACCCGCTTCATCAAATGGATCACGGCCTCGGTTACGGCGCACAGCCGCAGCGTCGGGGACGACAAACAACCTGAGCTCAGCCAGACTGAATACATAGTCCGGCTGGCCAAGGACGAGCCAGTAAAAGCGTACGACGAAAACTGCGTTACGCTTACCGGCCGTTGCAGCAAGACCCGTCGTCCGTACCTGATGAAGTATGAACGGCCACCAGCAAGGGTTTCCGGGCTCGATTTCAGTCTGAACCTGAACAGCTTTAATATTGCCGGATGCTATCCCATCGATGAGGACTATTTTGCGTGGTCAGATGCCACCGCTACCGGTTTGCAGGTAAATACCAGCGAACTGCATGGCGTACCGGGTTGCCCCCACTGCGGTAATGCCAGTGCGTTTGCCCTGTGCTCATGCGGAAAGTTGCTGTGTATTGACGGCCCGGATGACGTGATCTGCCCGTGGTGTGAAACAGGCCTGTCATTCAGCAATGATGGCGGAAACACTAACTTCGACGTAAACAGAGGGAGAGGTTGATGTCGCAAAATGCTTTACTTGAAGAGAAGATTATCCGCTTAGTTCTGTCTGAGCTGGGCCACCCTGTTGAAGGTGAGCGGCTTTTACTTCTATCGCAGGACCCATCCCTTACCGAAGAAATTATGCGGCTTAAAGAGCGGATTGAGAGCCTTGCACAGGGTTTATCTGCGCGGGTTAGCGAAGGTGATAACGACGCAGAGATTGCCGCCTCGTCAGCATCCAGTCTTTCCGATCAGCAACAAACGGTCGTAAGTGTTGCTGATAACCCGGGCATTGACGCTACCGATACATCAGCACTGCAACCCCTGCCAGAAAATGAGCCTCATCCTCCGTTCTGGAAGCTGATGCCTTATTACGAATTTGATAAACCAGCACAGAGGGAAGACGAAAACCTGTCTTCCCTGGTATTAAAACCCGGGCAGATACCGACAGGCCAGCAGCGGGCCAGCTTAGCTGTGCCACCTGCCGTTCCCCCGAGAGCTAAAATAACGATCCCCAACGCCCGCGCAGGCGAACGTTTCTCTTCGCCGGTTGCTATCGTTCTGGGTGAGGGCCAGCAGGCTACTGTCAGGGACGTTGTCTTTCCCCGGAACATTGGCCTGTCTTTTGACAAAGAACAGGAGTTGCTGACAGGTACTCCCACCGAAAGCGGCGATATAGAGCTTTCAGTAATCTGGTCATGCACGTCGCACGACGAATGTGAAACAAAACAGCTATTTATAATCAATCCCGATCCGAGAAGCCTGTGGAAGGTGGTAGAGCCACCAGCAGACGCTCCCTACCCTAAGTCCCATCTGGACGCTGCTGGCCTGGTCAGGGGTGATATACGTATTGCTGCCGCCAGTCGCCGGGGACGCTCTCATGAGCATGCCGGAAGCTTCAGAGATGACGACTTCTACATCAACCACTGCCAGGAAACAGGATGGTCTGTCATGCTGGTCGCAGACGGAGCCGGTAGTGCGGTAAATTCCCGGGAAGGCTCCCGGATTGCAGTCAAAACGGCTGGCGATTACCTTTTAAATCAGCTCAGTGGTGTGAAAGGCGTCCATTTAAAGCAGCACATCACGGCGTGGGAAGGGAGCGATCAGCAGGCAACAATAAACGCCATGCTTCATCATTTTAAACAGGCAGCTACGCTCGCGGTCAACAGTATCCAGAACGAAGCCATTTGTGCAGAACAACCTGTGAAATCCTATTCAACAACCCTTCTGGCAACTGTAGCGCTACGAACTGATAACGAGCTGTTTGCGGCTGCATTCTGGCTTGGTGATGGTGCGATAGGTGCATACAGCCCTTCCGGTAAAGTCAGGATACTGGGAAATCCCGATAGCGGAGAATACGCAGGACAAACCCGTTTCCTTGACCAGAGCATTATCGCAGACCCCTCGTTTAGCGGCCGCATCAGCGTGGGTAAATGGAATGATGTATCTCACTTGATCCTCATGACAGACGGCGTCTCAGACCCTCTGTTTGAGACGGATAATGGGCTTCGCAGTGACGAAAAATGGACCCGTCTCGTTGATGAGCTCAACCCTGTCCTTACAGACGCCAGTATTGCGCCTGAGAGGTTAGGCGACTGGCTTAACTTTTTCTCCACAGGGAACCATGATGACCGCACTATTGCGGTGTTGTGGTAAGGGATACGCTTTTTCGGTGATCAATATGGCAAATATCGTTACGTGCAAAACAAAGGACGGCGAAACAGTCCAGTATGTTGACGAGGTAATTGGTTCGGGCTCGATGAAGGATGTTTACTTTTCGCCTGATAAATCATACGTCGTCGCTTTTTATCATAAACCGCAGAACGAGCAGGCCCGGGATCGGATTGATATGATCACCGGACGCTACAGGCAAAACATTTTTGGCCAGTCCGGAGGTGAATACTGGAAGGACCTGTTTTGCTGGCCGACCCATGTTGTTGAGCATGGGGATAAAATCGGCATCGTGGTTCCAACCTACAAAAGCTACTTTTTCTTTAAATACGGCTCTAAAAACGATGATTTTCTTGGCATAAAAGGTCGTGAAAAGGAAGGCAAATGGTTTGCCAGCGCCAGCAACCAGAACAAATTTCTCGACCCACGTGAACGAGGCAATACGCTTACCTATCTCAAGGTCTGTCTGCTGCTGACAAGAGCCGTCAGAAGGATGCATGCGGCAGGTCTCTGTCACAGCGATCTAAGCTATAAAAACGTGCTTATCGATCCAGAAATGGGACATGCCTGCATCATTGACGTAGACGGCCTGGTTGTCCCTGGAAAGTATCCTCCCGACGTGGTGGGCACCCCGGATTTTATCGCTCCGGAAGTGGTGAAAACCAGTCATCTTTCCAAAGAGGATCCGAACCGCGTATTGCCAAGCATTACTACTGACCGTCATGCGCTGTCGGTGCTTATCTACATGTATCTGTTCTTCCGTCATCCGCTACGTGGCGGAAAAATACATGACATGTCGGATGAAGTACGTGATGAGACCTTATCTATGGGTGAGAAGGCACTCTTCATTGAACATCCGACAGACAAAAGCAATGCAGTCAAAGTCAGTCAGCTATCGTCCTTTTCACTGCCCTGGGCTGACCCGGAGAAAATTCCTTACACCATCATGGGCCCTTATCTGACACCTTTGTTTGAGCGCGCCTTTATAGATGGCTTACACGATGCCACTAAACGCCCGACCGCCGATGAGTGGGAAAGCGCCCTGGTTAAAACAGTCGATCTGATACAGCCCTGCCAGAACAAGGCGTGTGAACAGAAATGGTACGTTTTCTCGGGTAAGACAAAGCCGGTTTGTCCCTACTGCGGTACGCCATACAAGGGTAAATTACCGGTTCTAAATTTATATTCTTCCCGAAAGGAAGGCAGTTATCGTCCTGACGACCACCGGTTGATGGTGTGGAGCGGGCAGTCAATCTATGCGTGGCATGTGAATCGCCTCATTGCGCCAAATGAGCGTACAACCGATTTGCAAAGGAAACGAGTTGGGTATTTTGTTTTCCATAACGATCAGTGGTGGTTAGTAAATGAAGGCATAAATGGGCTTATGTCATTACCGGATAAACGACAGATTGCCATTGGGGAAAAAATTGAACTGACGAATAACGCTCAGTTTGTTCTGTCAAAGGAGGAAGGCGGCAGGCTGGTCGTCGTTCAGTTAGTAGAAAACTAACGGACGCCCATAACGACTAAAACGTTCTGGCAGCTTACTGAACCTGTTTAATGAATCACTATATTAAGCTGTGTCAAATTTAAGCTGCCAGAAAAACTGACTGTCTGTGCCGGATATGCGGTACACCTCCTGCGGCAAGGGTTTAATGCGCAAAGCCCAATTTATTTATAAGAGTGAATAGTTTTGTGGCTCTACCCTGCCGCTCTCCTTTCCTGTGTCATGGTTTTTAACATCTGAAATACTGACATTGTTAAGCCGGTGATTGTATAAGGCGATGCGGACAATCTCATGAAGATATTCAAGTTCGTTTTGTGTCAAGGACTGGCCTTCCTGGGTTTTTGAAATCATTTCCTGCCAGCAGATCAGTCTTTCGTAACTGACATGTTCGCTGTTTTCCAGGCAGTGCAACCTGAAATAGCGAAGGAACAAAGGAAATTCATCGGTCTGAGCAATGTCATAAGCCCGAACCGTTAACCGACACAGACATACAATCGTATCCTGCTGTAACCTGACTAACGCGTTATGACTGCCCGGAAGGATATCAGGCAATTTCATCTTACAGTCAGCAAGGCGCTGAAGAAGAGGCCCTTCCTCTGAAGGCTCCCGTCCCCGATACTCCTGAAGAGGTTCAGATTCAAGTTCATGCATTAATGGATGATATAGCCATTCCCGGGAACTGGTCTCATCAATGATCAGGCTTTCAATGCACTCACTGTATGTTGTTTTACGTCGCCCGAGCTGCACCTGACTGATTTCATATTCAATATCTGGAAGATCGATACGCAATGCGGCAACTCTTTCGGAAGGATGAAGGTGGTCAAAGGTTAACTTCGCAGAAATGCTACGATCCCTGTCCAGAAAGACGGCCACACATAAATCATTAACCTTTACGAACAGATCAGCTGTGCCTCCGAACATACTGCCGCTTCCACTAACCTCATTCAGTGAAACCGGCCCACCATCGTCGCCAGCGAGAAGATTTGGGAAACCAAGAACCTGGTGCTCGTTGATGACTTCAATAATTTTTCCCCGGATGGCTTCCATCAGACCATCACAGTCACCGGCTACAGCAGTACTGTGTGAGAAATGCCAAAGCTTGACCTCCCCCTGCTTTGCTAACAGATCAGTTTTGCAAGCGGGGCAGATGCAGTTACAGTCGATACCCCGGCTGACCTCTGTAATATCTAAAAAGAGTCCTGATTCTCTCTGGAGTCCAAATGGAATACCAAATGTGTAACTCTTACGCATGGCTGCACCCCGTTTTTGATAATTATTCAAACTATATCCGAAATAACGGAGGAGGATTTCTGTAAAACGAATTAAAAGAAATGATTTTTTAGTCTTCCAGATTAATGTTTGACAAGAATCAAATGAGAGCCTTAAAAATATGGAGAGAGAAGTTTAGGTAAAGTAACTTTTATCACAACTTCTAAAATTAAGGAGAATATCGGATGTATTTAGCAGTGGGCTTGGCTTATGATTAAAGTCTTTCTCCGAACTTAATAAGAAAGTTAAAAAGACAGGCTATTACAGTGCCTTTAGCCCCGAAAGGGGCATAAACTATTTTCAAATCCAGACTCAGTCTTTTTGTTGTGCCAATATCAATAATTACTCGCGAACAAAGGTCCACACACTCGCAGGAACTTTGTCATATAACTTTTTCATTGTCAGTTCAGCTTTACGATGATCATAAGCACCAGAAATTTCAAGAGAGGCGACACCCGAGTTTTTTTCACATAACCTTTCAAATACTTTTTCGAGCGTTTCGAACGAACTACACTTACGGAATTTCATTAAATAAGACTGCTTTGTGTCAGACATAATCAACCTTCTTTAGACAGACCTCAACTGGCCAGGGATAATCTTAATATCATTTTTCACTTAAGCCTAACGATTTCACAACCTTTTTCGTTGTTTCCACCCTGTTCATAACCAGGTACATGAGTGCTAAAATGACTGTAAATAAAACCAGTGTATTCCGGTGAGCAGGATGAAGAATCAATCAGTGATCAGACAGTTTTCGGAAAGCGAATTGCATCAGCAGCTGGAAACGTTCGGCAACCATGATAAACAGCTTTCACGCTTGATCCGTTACTTTTCCCATCTGAGATACAACACAGCTAAAACCTATCTGCACTGGCTACGAGTATGGAACGAATGGTATCAGGCGAATGCCCGGTTGCATACAGACTGGCCAGTAAGTTCGCTCCCCGTGTCTGAGGAAGCTCTGCTGGCGTTTATGGGGCATCTTGAAGGCAAATTGTCACGAAGCAGCATAAACAGCTGTCTTCAGGCCTTAAACAGTATCCATAAAAAAGGGCTTAACCTGCCCGGGATTATTACGTCTGAAGCATGGTACATGCTGGAAGCCTTAAAACAATCGGAAGCCCGGAAGCGAAAGACGACTAAACAGGCAACTCCCTTTCTTATTGGCGATCTCAAGGCTCTGATAAAGTTACGCAGTACTACAAACTCAGTTCGTAAGCTTCGTGACCTGTGCCTGATCTGGACAGGCTTTGAAACACTGCTCCGTTCATCCGAAATTCGCCGTATACGTCTGAAAGATCTGTCTCTGGATAGTATGACCGGTGAATTTAACCTGACGGTATACCGTACAAAAACGAACATCAGTACACTTCTTACCTACCGGCTGACACGTCAGTTAACTAACTGCCTCTTGAGATTGATGAACCTTGTGAAAATGGATCAGCACAGTCATCCGGATGAATACCTTTTCCAGGCCGTAAATTTCCATGATACAGGCTATATGCCACCCGGCTGGAAGCTTCGGAGTAAAGGGAATGAGCTATCTGAGCTTCTTAAACGGCATAACCTGCCCTACCGTGCTAAACAAAGTCTTCTGAACGATGAAGATGAGGAAGACACTGTGGACGAT